>Ga0265296_1000142_pt1 | contig 141581 bp, 162 predicted proteins | sample MunlanPumphouse1_FD_189073 | JGI IMG/M metagenome (GOLD analysis project Ga0265296, IMG submission 189073) | Groundwater microbial communities from a municipal landfill in Southern Ontario, Canada - Pumphouse #1 | ecosystem: Environmental > Aquatic > Deep subsurface > Groundwater | place...
GAGAGTTATATTGCCAAGCAAGGTCAACTCGACCTTGGCACTGACGTTTCCGCCGAGTTCGAAGGGTAAACAAACCAGAAACCCCGGGTGAAGACCGAAGGTCTACCCGGGGAGTACGTCATTTTATCTCAATTTGCCAATCTACCAATTATCAATCTCGGCAAAATCGTCCTTTGTTGCCTCTGCTATCTCCCAGTCTTGCACAATAATTCTCTTCTTCTCTCCAAACTCATCTAACGTTGATACCTCTTTGGATATTTTTCTCTCGACTTCCCGAACTCCCCCCACCTTCTTTAATAACTTCTCCGGTATCTCGGACAAAAACCTTGACGGTATTGAAGAATGACGTCCACCAAAAACTAATCTATTCCTCGCCCAAGACAAAGTCAATTTTCTTTTTGCTCGTGTCATGGCTACATAAATAAGGCGTCGTTCTTCTTCAATTTGTTCCTTCTCTCCGGAAAGCATTGATCGTGAATGGGGGAACAGTCCTTCTTCCAATCCCACCACAAATACGTTTTCAAACTCTAGTCCTTTGGCAGCATGCACTGTCATCAAAGTAATTTTTGCGTTTGATTTATGCTGTTTAATTTCCGACTCGGACAGAGCTGCACTCTCTAAAAATTTTTCCACATTTTTGTAATCCGACGCCACAGCCAAAAGTTCATTGATGTTTTCAATTCGCGCCACATCGTCGTCATCCCGTTCGTCAAATCTCTCCAAAAAACCAACAGCATTAATAATCTCCTCCAGAAGCTTTCCCGGATTTTCTTGTTTTTCCTCATCCGTTTTTTGTTCAAGCCATTTGTCAAAAACATCGGCTCTTCTTTTTCCTAGCTTTTCAATTCTCATTCGGCTAATCTCCTCTTCAGGATTGTTTAGTACCCGTAAATAGGCAATTAAATCTTTAATTTCTGCTCGGTTATAAAATCGTAAACCACCCACCAGTTTGTAGGGGATGTCCCTCCGCATTAGTTCATCCTCAAAAGCGCGCGACTGAGCATTTGTCCGGTAAAGTATGGCCACGGCACCATCTTCTTCCGCTGTTTTTCTCCCCTGTTCCACTACATATTTTGCTTCATCTCGCTCATCTCCCGCCTCAAAAAAATCCACCATTTCCCCCGATCCCTCCACTGTTTCCAAATGCAAAGTAGGGTGTGTCGTATTGTGACTGATTACGCCATAGGCGGTATCCAAAATATTTTGAGTACTTCGATAATTCATCGGCAAACTTACCATCGCTGCCTTTGGGTACTCTGTTTTAAACAAAACTAAGTTTCGGTAATCGGCTCCACGGAAAGAATAAATTGCTTGAGCCGCATCCCCCACAGCCGTAATATTTTGTTTTTCCCCTGCCAGTAATCTAGTTATTTCAAACTGTGCTCTATTGGTATCTTGATACTCATCCACCAAGATCCATTCCAATTTTTCATTTATTTCTTCTCTGATTCGGTTAATTTTCAAAAGTTCTACCGCCTTAACCAATAGATCATCAAAATCTACCGCATTATTTTTTTTCAGTTTGTCCTGATAGGCTTTCCACACCTTCACCACTAATCGGCGAAAATAGTCACCAGCTTTAGTTTCTGCTTCGGTCACACTCACCAAATCGTTTTTCATTTTACTGATTATGGCCAAGAACATTGCCGGCTTAGACTCCTTTGGATCAATATCCAGCTCCTTAAGAACTTTTTTCATTGTTGCTTCGGAGTCATCGCTATCAAAAATAACGTAATTGGGCATTACCGCCACATTTTGGCCATACTCTCGCAGTAACTTGGCACAAAAAGTGTGAAATGTTCCCGCAAAACCCAACAATCCGGCTTTTCCACCCAAATTCTTTACTCTTTGTCTCATCTCTTCAGCCGCCTTGTTTGTAAAAGTTAGTAAAGCAATTTTTTCTGCATCGATACCCATTTTCTGAATCAAATATGCCGCTCGGTATGTTAGTACTCTCGTCTTTCCGGAACCAGCCCCTGCCAAAATTAGAAGGGGCCCTTTTCCATAAGTCACCGCCTCCTTTTGTTCTTTGTTTAGTCCTTTTAAAAAATCATCCATGCCAATATATTGTAGTAGAAAGTTAGCATATAATTGACTCAAACCATGAAGTACGTTATTGGCAACTGGAAAAGTAATCAAAACCTCACCGAGTCCTTAATTTGGATTGACGGGATCCATGCCCTTAAGCCAAAATTTCCTGCCGATATCTCCATTATTCTTTGCCTTCCTTTTACCGATATCGCTGCTTTTAATCACAAGATTGCCGATCTTAATATTCCTATTATTACCGGCGCTCAAGACGTTTCCCATCTTGCTCCTGGAAAACACACCGGCGAAATTACCGCTAACATGCTTGGGGAACTTGTCAGCTACTGTATTGTTGGGCACTCGGAACGCCGTCGTGATTTTAACGAGACAAGCCAGATGGTAGCTGAAAAAGCCAAACTTCTTCTGGAAAATTCTATTACTCCCATCGTCTGCCTTGATCTACCGTACCTAGACGAACAAATAAAAGAACTTTTTCAAAGAAACATCGACGTTTCCCGCTGTTTCTTTGTCTATGAACCAATCGCCGCTATTGGTACTGGCCATCCTCTGGATCCGGTCGAAGCCAATCACACCACTAACCAGATTGGTTTCTTGCTAGACAACGTCGCCCCGGTTCTTTATGGTGGTTCGGTCACCGCCGACAACGTCAAATCTTTTGTAGATCAAAGTCGTATCGACGGAGTCCTCGTAGGTACCGATAGTCTTGAGCCAACTCTTTTTGCCGGAATCATCAACAGTCTTACCTAAATGAAATTAATCCATATCAGACCTGCCAGAGTTCTCATTCGCCTCATTTCCTTTATTAGGCGTCATCTTGTAATTATTTTTGTTGCTCTTCTTATCGCCGGACTGGGATTTTTGGGTGCACAAGGACTGAGTCTTCTTTCAAGATTTCATATCAAAACCCAGGATCTTTTAAGTTTTTTTGGAACACCAGCAGAAAATCTCGATAACACTAACGGGGTTACTAATTTTTTGATTCTCGGCATTAGAGGGGAAGGCACTGACTCACCAAATCTTGCCGACACCATCATCGTTGTTTCCTACAATCACGAAACCAAAACTCCAACCATGATTAGTGTTCCTCGTGACCTTTGGGTGCCTTCAATCCAGGCAAAGATAAACACTGCCTATTACTACGGTGAACAAAAGGACCCCCCGGCCGGAATCCAAATGGCCGAAGCTGCCATTCTCGAAGATCTAGGTACTCCGATTCATTACACCGCCATAATAAACTTCACCATTTTTAAGGAAACAATTGATCTTCTAGGCGGCATTGATGTTGATATTAATCCGGGATTTTCCGACACCGAATTTCCTATTCTCGGCAAAGAAAACGCAATACCAATCTCTGGCAGATATGAAACCATTACTTTTGCCACTGGCTCGGCTCATCTAAATGGCGAAATGGCCCTCAAATTTGTCCGCTCCCGTCACTCAACAGGGGACGAGGGCACCGATTTTGCCCGCTCTCGGCGTCAACAGTCAGTCATCTCCGCTCTTCGTCAAAAAATGCTCACCCCTGCCTTTCTCCTGGACAAAAATAAGCTTGATGCTTTTTTCGAGATTCTCGATCGTAATCTCATTACCAATCTGGATAACAAACTTTATCCAACTTTAGCTAAAATTGCCCTCGATACTAGAAATAATCCTGTAAAATCGGTCACTTTTTCCGACCAGCCAGATGAAAATGGCATCACCATTTTATATAACCCACCCGTCAATCAATTCAAAGGTGAGTGGGTTCTCATTCCCAAAGATAACAACTGGTCTGCCCTCAAAAAATATCTGGATAATCTCCTCAAGGGTAAACAATAGCTAATCGACTTTGATTAAGTAAGTATCGCCTTCTTTCCAAACCATCTCTCCAAGTTGCCATAATTTTTCCTCATTAACCTTGTAGGTTATTTTTTCGTCAAGACCAACCAATATCCAGCCTATGTTGTACTTATCAAGTATCTCTTTTGTTTTTCCAATACTCGCTCCCTGATATATCTCTTTAACCTCAGTTTCTCGGGAAGCCACCACGCCATAACCGCCTCTCCACAACCATTCGTGCACCCGCCAACCCTGAATCGTCGGCACTCCGGAAAATACTGACACGGAATTAAATAGGGTATAGCTGTCACCGACTGCCTCAACCATATTTTTTCCGTTCATATTTTCCCTCAAGTATTTCACTGCCCCATAATTTTCCGGAGCTTTAGTCTGCATCCATTTTTCACCATCCAAACCATAATAATTTGAAAAATTGTCATAGTAAGTGGCGAACGCTATAAACGAAAAATTCATCGTTCCTAAAAAAATAAAGAAGATAATAAATATTGCTGTGACTCTCAAACCCAAAACAATTTTTCTACCCCTATCTAATAAATTTCCCAAAGTCACCCCCAACAAAATTCCCATCAGAATAAACGCTTGATAAGTTAGTTTGAACATTGTATTTGCCCTTGGATGGTTTGGATAAATGTCCCGGGCAAAGACAAACTCCGGAATTGCTACCAAAAACACGGCACTTAGAGCCAGCGTTCGAATAACTATTTTTTTCTCACCTTTCCCCTCAATAATCACTGCCAAGATGTTAACCACCATTCCTCCGCTCCACAGTACCAATAACTGCCAAAAAGGCGATCTTTCCGTTACCATCTCCACCCCACTTGAAATCGAAGTAAACGACAACCACCAAGGTAGGGCCACCAACAAAAACGACACCAACATTATCCCCGCCGTTTCTAAAAGTTTTTTTAATTCTCCAATATTCGCTACAACCATCTGTACCCCCAAAACCAAAAGTACCAAACCATAAACCGCCACATCCCAGGTATTAGTCATCATCATCACTCCAAACAAAACTCCCATTACTACTTCGTAAACCCTCTTTTTATTTTCTACCCAGGAAAACAGTACCACTAAAAAAGCCAGAATGATCGGCAAATCCAACACATGGCCATGCAAATCAGAAACCACAAAACTATAGCTGGGAAACTCATGAATGGTATTGTGGATGAATCTAGTGGCTTCAGCATACCAATAATTATCAAGACTCCTGTTCTTAATTAGATACCAGATGACATGACTATTTCCAGCCACCATCACTCCCAGGGCGCCAATTATTCCCCCAAACGTAGCCGCCTTGGAGCTTTTGTTTCCCGCGAGCATTACACATACCAAAAATACCAAACTCATCGAAGTACCAAAAATAAAAGCTAGCATCAGGTTGTAACCCACTGCCGGTGTCACCCCCCAAACTCTTACCCAAATACTAGCCCAAAAATGTCCAAAAGAGTAGTAATTAATTGTCTGCCCAGCTTGCCACATATCTGGAGCCGGTAAAGTGGGTGACAATAAATACTGTTTTAGAAAACCGAAGTCCATAAATTTTTCCAAGCTATCTAAACTCGGTGCGTGCGCTCGAATCAAAGCCATCACTCCAAATCCGACCAAAAAAAGATACTCTTCAATGGCGATTATTTTAGCCGTCGTTCTTGCTACGGTAAAAGCCCCTACTCTGTGAGTAATAATTTGCCACAGACTTAAAAGACCAATCAAAGCCAGAATCGCGAACAGTTTTTCATTATTATTTTCCCCAATACCCAAGTAGCTCAACTGCCAAATTAAAAGAGCCGCCACTAGGGTGACCATCACTCTCCCCAAGGCCCAACCTTGATCTGGTAACTTAGAAAAATACTTTTTAATTAAGGGCCAAACTAGAAACTGTAAACCAAGACTGATGATGTAGGTTTTTAGGATTGTTAACAAGTCGGCACTCCACATACTACTATCATAAGTCCCTTACTATCATTTTGGCGACATCGTTTCCCATCTTCACAGCATAGTTTGTTCCCCGGTCAAATGGATAAACCATGCTCATGTTAGCCAAATACAAACCTTTATGTTTAGTCTTTATCTTGGGTAGCTTTTTTGAGTAGTTCACCGGGAAAACCGGCTGAGCAAAAGGTTTTCGGAAAACAGCGGCACCCTTAATCCATTTTTTTCTGAAAAGTCGATTTACTTTCCGTAGATAAGGAAGATACATTGTAATCAGCTCTTCTTGGGTCATTTTTAGTTGTTTACTATCTTCCGGTAAATAATTTCCCAGATATAAAACTCTGTTGTTTCCATAATATTTTTTGTCAATCATATTAGTGTGTTCCACTACCACCAAGAATGGCCAGTTCCTCTCCAAAATATTCATCCAATAGCCCCTTATCAGTTTTTTATTAAGTTTTAACATCACCGTCTGCCCCCACAGATACGGAATCTTCGGGAAGGGATCCATTTCGACATCTAACATTTTTTCCATCACTGGTGCCGGCACCGTTATGACCACTCCATCAAAATCGGCATCATCAACAAGCCACCTACCGTCCTCTCTTTTTTTAACCCGATTGATTTTTCTTCCCAGTATAATTTTTCCACCTAGTCTGATAATTTTTTCACTGGTTTTTTCTGCCAACTTTTGGAAACCTTCCTCGAAGTATCCCAAATTTTTGGTTCTCTTGGCGACTCTAGTCCAAAACCAAGACATATTTACTGTAGAGGCAAAAGGTCCAAATTTTGCCTTCAGAAGTTTTTCCCAAATAATTCGATATCCCTCTTTTCCGATTAGTCGGGGTAGCATCTCCACCACCTTATATTTCTCAAGAAACAAACCGTTTGGAATAAGTTTCAATATCGCCAATCCAATACCCATTTGTACTCGATTAAAAATACTCAACCCGGAAAATTTTAACAAAGAAATAGGAGAATCGAGCTGAATCTCTTTTTTGTTAAGAAAACTTGTAGTCACCGGGTTTTTGATCAATGTCTTAGCCCCGACATCTTTAGCGAGCTCCAAAATATCTCTGTCGTTTGTAAAAACGTGATGATAAAAATACTCCAAACTCCATCTCCAACTCTTCTCACGTACTCCTCCAGCCAGTCCTCCCAGAGTATTTGCTTCTTCATATAAAACAACATCAATCTTCTTTTTCGCTAAAGCAAGGGCACAAGCAAGCCCGGTAAAACCACCTCCAATTACGGCAATCTTCATGTTTACAAGGCTAACAAAATTCCTACAATCGCGAGCAATAATCCTCCACCAAAGGCTGCGATTCCGGGAAGATCAAATATACCAGCTTCTGGAAGAATTGTCGGCGTTGGTGTCGTTGGTGTTGTCACCACGGCTACGACTGTTTGTGTCGGTGTCGGTACAGATACCGACGGAGCGGAAGTGACCACCACTGTTTGTGTCGTAACCGCACAAGCACAATCATCTTCAGTTAGACAGGCCGCGGTTCGACATTTACTCGTTGTGGTGTCACAGCTTAGTCCGGTTGCACACTCGGCGTTTGTAGTACAGGTGTTGTTACATCCGACCACAGTGCTCACAGTTAGATCCTTAACCAAATCCAGCGTTCCACCAGGGAAGGTCACTTTTCCGGTATTGGTAATTACCGTACCGTTAGCAACCCCCTCGCTAGCCTTTACTCTGAAGTTAAACTTCTTTGTTTCGGCAGGACTAATTGTTGTATTGCATGTTAGTTCCGTATCTGTCGCACTCCAAGTACATCCAGCGCTGGCATCCATGAATGTAACCGGCATATCTTTCAATGAGTCTTTAATCACGACACTGGTGGCATTTGCTGTACCCGTGTTTGTCAGTGAAATTGAATAAACATATATCTGACTCTTGGATACGGTACTCATCTCGGACGTCAGGGTATAAGTTCCAGCGACATTTTCCACTTCGTTCTTAAAAGCAGTCTTACTTCCTGAAAGAGTTATGACGATCGGGGGTTCAACTCTTAAACTGTTCAGACCTGTGAAGGTCTGACTACCCAAAGTAGCAATCGCTGCGTTATCAATAGTAGAAGCTATCGTAAAATCACCCGTCACCTTTACTCTGAAATATTTTTCTACACTTTGTCCAGCTGTAAGGTTGAAAGCGGTACAACTATATTTTCTCGTTGCAGCATCAAAATTACAACTCTGGTTAGCCGGTGAGTCAACGAAAGTTAGCTTATCCAAATTTCCTCCCGTCAGAGAATCGCTCAAAACTACTCCACTTATAGGGTCTGCTCCAGTATTTTTCACCTGGATTCGGTATACAAAAGTAGCACCCATCGTTGCCATATCTGTGTCGGTTCTTATGGTGTAACCTTCAGCTTTTGCAGCGTCATCTACGTATGTCGAAGCTTTCTTCACCACAGTCATTTTTGTTTCTACCGCCGTTGCTGTTCCAACCACCGTACAAGCAGGGTCACCAACCCATTGAGTTCCAACGGGTGTTACTTCGGCTGCCGCAGGTTCGCTCTCTGGGGCGGTCGGAGCCACGGCCTTTCGGGTAGAAAGCTGAGTTGCCACATAAATCGAGGCACCTCCAAGAAGAATCACTATTAGTACGAGGACAATGGCTAGTATTTTTTTCTTATTCATTTATCTTATGGTGTGGTACTAACTTGTGCTTCAAACTGATAACTTCCAGGTGATCCAACTAGGTAATCCGAATAACTTGACACTTTTGCCACAGTCGAACTCGCAGGCATCCAGTTTCCAGGAATATTGTTTACATGCACTCTAAACTGTGCTTTCAGATTATCGAGACTTCCGGTCACCGAGAATTTGAGCAAATCACCCACCCTTAGACTTTGTAACTGAGCCGCTGTTAAAGGTGTAGCGGAATATACTCCATTTACTGCTTTGTATATCTTGACATTTACACACGCCCCCACAGCTGCTGTTGTCTCTTTATATCCAACTACGACGTCAAAATCGTTAAAGTCATAGTTTGCATCCAGCTGACCTCTGGTGTTGTTATCGACTCCTTGAATGGTATCTGCCCAACATTGGAAGGGTGAACTAACTCCTGATGTCGTAGAAATTCCAAAGCTACTTAATGCCGATGGCGTTATTCTCGAACTAATATCTCTTAGTTCACCATATCTTCGACAACTTCCTCCTGAAGGATTAATATAACCCAAAGAATTTGTTGTTTCATTTCCCAACTTTATAGTAACGGTATAGGTTCCCGGCTGGACAACTGCATCAAAATTATTATCGTCAACTTTTGTTATGGTCGCGCTGGTTCCAGTTCCAGCTAAGGCAACTGTTGTTCCGGCACTTGCTCCCGTAAGATGAATACGTACCGTTCCTGCTGTCGTAAAGTTTATAGTGTTAATTTTGCTTCTGTCGGGATTACAAATCAGCTGGTTTTCTTGGCTACTCGTCGCCCCAGGTATATATGTATACGCCACACACACATCAGTTCCACCGACAGGTGCTGTAGGTGCTACTGTTGCAGTTGGAGCAACGGTCGGAGCGGTCGTTGGCGTCGACTGAGCAGTACAAGTCGCGTCTCGGATACAATAATACCCCGCAAAAGAAGTACCAGGAGCTTGAACTTTACACCTTTCACCTGTCTGGCAACCTGCTGCAACACCACATATTCCTTCTTTGTCGGCAGCACATCTACTTCCACTAGCAGGCGGCGTAGGTGTCCCAGTAATGGTCGGAGCGGTCGTTGGTGTTTGTACAGGAGCTACCGTTGCAGTTGGCGCCACTGTCGGTGTCGTTATGGCAGCACAACTGGAGTTGTCTACACAATTTGAAGAAGGACAAGCTTGAGTATAGCCAACAGTTGTTGTTGATGAAGCACAAACGTTCCCGGCACAATTTCGGACGGTACAAGTTTTTGTGGTGGGAGTAGCAGTCGGTGTTGGTTGGGTTGTACAGGTTGCGTCTGGAGTACAGTAATAACCTGCAAAAGAAGTACCAGGAGCCTGGACCTTACACCTCTCACCTGTCTGACAACCTGCTGCGACTCCACACGTTCCTTCCTTGTCGGCAGCACATCTACTTCCAGCCAACGGCTCACTTTCTGGTGCTGTTGGCGCTACTGCCTGTCTTGTCGACAACTGATTAGAAACATAGTAGGCCGCTCCGGCTACGCCGACAACTAACAACAAGGCCACAATACCCCCAACTATCGGAAGCATCTTTTTCTTGGGTTTTTCTGCCGGCATTGATACTTCTTCAGGAGCAGGTGTCGGTGTCGAAAGGGGTTCTGGTGAAGGGATGGTCGTTGTCGTTGTTGTGGTCGTTACTGGCTCCGGTTGAGGAGTGGGAGTAGGCTCTGGACTTGGCCATGGCGTTATTGGAGATGTTTCGACTGGTGGAGTCATCGTCTCGGCGGGAGTCACTACGGTTTCTTCAACAGGTTTGGTTACTGGTTCAGTATAGGTCGTTGTGGTTGTCGTCGTTACCGGAGTCGGGGTCGGAGATTCAACGGGGGTTATATCTTCGGTCACATCGGGCACTACCGGAGTCGTACCCGAAACCAACGGTTGATTAATTTTATTTTGATCGTCCATGCGTTTAAGTACGGTCCATTAAACAGGGCCTGTCTACACTATAAAGAAGTTTTGGTAATTTATCAATCTCTCCACCATTTTTTTGATGTTCGTCCGAAGACGAATAATATAATTCCCAGTATACCCATTAAAATGGTAAAGTCCAAGGCTCCAGTTTCCTCTAATGTTCCCGAGCTGGTTGCGGGCATACTTGGTTCCTTGGTAGGTGTAGGTGTTGCCGACACGGTTGCTGTCGGTGAAATTGGTGAAACGGTAATCGTCGCCGAAGGTGTCGCTGTAAATGCCGGCAAACCCGTTGTGCTGTCCGACGCTAAAACTGTAAAGGTTCTAATTACTTTTTGGAATATATTATTTTCATCGGTATACTCCAGTGTCAGGGTATGCACCCCTGGTTCTAAATCTTGAGGAGGAGTCCACTTCCAAACACCGTCTTTATCGGCCTTAATAATTTGTGTCAATTCAATCGGAGAGTTTACCGTAACTCTAATGGTTGTTCCAGGAGTTGTTTTTCCCGAAAACTCTGGTGAACTGGTGGCAATCATTTCTCCATTTATTGCCGGATTCATAATTATCATCGAACCTGCCGCCTCGGTCGCTTCTGGTGCCAAAATGGGAGTCGCTTCCTCAGTGATATTTTTGAAACCACCACTTCTTATATCGGACTCAACTATTGTTCCTGAACTTGTTGCTATGGTCGTTTCCACAAAACTTTGATTTTTCCCCAATACAATGTCGGGCACAGGTTTCGTCTTTTCGGTATTAGTAATCGCCGTTGCGGTTCCCGAGATACCTGCCTGAACAAAAATTGAGACGAGAGACGTTTTAGGATCATATGTCAAAACCGCCCCATCTTTGTCTCGCGATAAGGCCAGGTTTAGTCTCCAAGACCCATTATTTGTCATCGCTGACAAAGTTTCTCCGCCTGCAACCTCAACATAAACAATCGCATTGTTTACAGGACTAGAATCAGCCCCAATTACTTTTCCGCTTATGACATCTTCGGGAGGTGCAATTACTTGTTGTCCCGTACGTACTTCAAAAGGTTTTCCGGAATCATCGTATGTTTGAGATCCAGATCCGATCATAAAATAAACCGTCTTCTCCGGATTTAATCCAGTTACCTTTACATAATGATTGGTATAGCCCTGAGAACTTCCCGATATTTGGTCACGGATATCACCCGCAGGTGTTGTAATTTTAGCCGGATTTTCTGAGTAATTTAGATACCCCGTTACTGGCGTATCTGTTGTCCAGCTCACAGTGAAAGTATTTGCTCCTTTATCGGATATCTTTACATTTTTTGGAGCTTCTGTCGGCCCAGCTTTGGTCAAAAGACCTTGGCGGCTATTTACGAGAACCACACCCGCAACCAGGCCCCCTAACAATATTAGGACTCCGAGGGCTGTTGGTATTTTCTTGGCCATCAGGCCTGTTCTATTCACTTATTTGTATTTGTGTTGTTGCCGAACTAGTAGACTCCGGTGCCGTTGGTTCAATTGTCTCGGTTATTTCAGGCGTTGGGGTAGTAATTAATAGTAATCCCATCTCGGCTTCGGAGTATACAGTTCTCTTTTCAAGATTATCGATTACCGTTTGATTGATTGCACCGTCTAAGGATTTAATTGCCTTTGCTTGTTGTGTCGTCGTCTGACTTTTTACCGAGGCAGAATAGATCTGATAGGCCACTATTCCACCCACAATAGACAGTCCCATTACTCCTACTAATAATATATAAGAAGATAGTGTCCTGGTTGCTTTCATTGTTTGTCAGTATAGAAGTAAAAGGTCATTTGTCCCGTAGCGTTAAGTGAATCTTGCGCCCTAGTCAAACCAACTTGTTTGGTAAGAGAAACACTATTAAGTAAAACTAGCCTATCCATATTTTCAATATCTTTAAGAAAAATAACTACATCTTGTGGTTTTCCTCTTACGGAAAACGTTAACTGGTTAGACAAAACATTTGCACTCGGTTTAATTAATTTTGTAGTCCACTCACCCCCAGTTTTTCCTTCGCCAAGAAGGGAAATTCCTGGAAAGGCTAATGAATCGAGAATCAAATTATTTTTTTTTGCCACATATTCCAATCTAAGAGAACTATCAATATAGGAGAAGTTGTCCGGAACAGCTTCATCAAAAAGTCTCAACTTATCTCTAAACGTGTTTAGTTGATTCTGTGCATTCAAAAGCTGGACAATTTTATTGTCAGCTTTTTTATTAATTACTTCTTGGTCCTCAATTTTTTTCTGTAAAGAAACAATATTGGTAAGTGTTGGCCTTATCGCGGCAAATATCAATATTGTTATGGTAAATATCGACAAAATTACCTCCAAAGACGCTCGGATTTCCGGACGTTTATACATCAAACTCACTCTTTGAAAGTAAAGAGAGTATTTTTCGTTGTTTAGTATGCTGGCCATTATTTAAAAGTAACTTGAACACCAAACTTTACTCCCCCGGTTGTTTGATCAAAGCTGGTTTCTTTCATGGTAACTGTTGCTACTCCAGGCATTCTTTTCACTCCACTAATGAACTGGGCAAATCCATACTCTGACTGTGCTTTTCCCACAATCATCAAACCATCTTTATCAAGAGACAGACTATCAAGAGAAGTTCCCACGGGTAAAATCTGTGTCAACCCATCAATTTTTGATGCAAAAACAAGACCACTTCTTTGTGAAGTCTCCACAGGAAGTTGTTTGGCCAAAACTTTTCGCATCTCTACTTCCACCTCGGCATAAGCCGCAATCTGAGCCTCTTTTTGTATCAAGACTTCTCCCAAATCGTCAAGTTTTTTATCAAAATAAAATCGGGATGCAAAGGCTAACAAAACCACGAACTCGGTTAAGACCACCAAAACTCTGCCTACTGTTGTAATCCACTTTAAAGTTTTCCCTACAGTAGAGAACTCAAAACTATCTTTTGGCAATAAGTTAATACTAGAAACACTATGAGCAGTAGCCACACCTTCAGTGTACCAAAAATCCTTACTTTTTGGGGGAGATTTTCTTGGACAAACGAGCCTTTATTCTGTCGGCCTTACCTTTTTTCAAAACACCTTTTTTTGCAGCTTTGTCTACCATTGAGAAAGCAACAGACAATGTTTCGATAGAGAGAACTTTCTTAAACGTATCAATGGCCGACTTCGCCTTGGTCTTGGTGGCTTTGTTAAATCCGGCTTTTTTTACGTCGGATCTGAGTTTTTTTATTGCTGATTTTGTTATTGGCATGCGCTAATTTTACCACGAGCTCCACCTAGCGCAAGTGAAGCTCATGAATTAAAATAACGACAGTGGTTCAAAAACTGTTAACTAAGTCGCAAGCAATACTAAATCGCAAGAGTTCGAGTATTCTTTCGGCCGCTACTATTATCGCTGCCTCCTTTCTCCTTTCAGCCTTTTTGGGGCTGGTCAGGAATCGCTTGCTTGCCGCCAGATTTTTTGGTGGTCTCGAAGGGGATCTAGACGTTTACTTTGCTGCTTTTATTGTCCCGGATACTATTTTTCAGCTTCTGGTTGTTGGTGCTGTTTCGGCCGCCTTCATCCCCATTTATCAAGGCTATCTTAAAAAATCGGTCAAGAAAGCCAACTTTATGGCCAACGTTGCTCTCACTCTCGTTACTACCACTCTTCTTGTTTTATCCATTATCATTGCTATTTTTGCTCGCCCGTTCTCTCAAATACTTTCGCATTACACCGGTTCACAGCTCGATTTAATGGTGAATCTAATCCGGCTTATGTCAATTGCCCAGATATTTTTTTCGATTTCCTCTTTTCTTACCGGTATTCTTCAAGCTCATCGTCGTTTTTTAATACCCGCGATTGCCCCACTTTTTTATAATCTCGGCACGATTCTAGGAATTCTGATTTTAACTCCTTACATTGGCATTTACGCCGCCGCCGTTGGGGTAATTTTTGGTTCCTTTCTCCATGTTATTGTTCAGCTACCCGCTGCAATTCACACTGGTTACCTTCTCAAGTTCCGCCTTCGGTTTAATCATAAAGGTGTTCGCCGGATGCTTCGTCTTATGCCTCCCCGCTCTTTTTCTCTTGCTCTTGTTCAAGTTGAACGCATTGTTTCTTTAAACATTGCTTCTGCCTTGTCTGCCGGATCCTTTACCATTTTTAACTTCGCCCGTCAGGTTTATGTTCTTCCGATCTCTCTTTTTGGTGTTTCCCTGGGACAGGCCTCTTTTCCAACGTTAGCCGAAGAGGCGCTCAACAAAGACAAAACTAAGTTTGCCGATACTCTCGGAAAAACAATTTTGCAAATTTTTTTCTTCTGTCTTCCAGCCGCCATTCTCATCCTTATCTTAAGAGTTCCTATTGTTCGTATTATTTTTGGTGCCAGAAATTTTCCTTGGGAAGCGACTCTTCTTACTGGTAAAGCTCTTGCTATTTTTTCCCTTTCTATTGCTCCCCAAGCCGCTGTTCAATTACTTACTCGTGCTTTCTATGCCCAAAAAAATACTCGCACCCCTCTCATTATCAACATCGTCACCTTGATACTTTTTATCGTCACCTCCTATCTTTTTACCTACACTTTTTCTTGGGGAATTTTGGGCATGAGTACCGCCATGAGTCTTAGTAATGCTATTAACTTTTTGATACTTTATCTTACGATTCGTGCCACCCTACCCAGTCTTGGAATTACTCAGGAAATTATTAAAATGCTTTTTGTCAGTGTCCTTACTTCCTTTGCTCTCTGGATACCTATGAGACTTCTCGACCAGTTTGTTTTTGATACTACTCGTACCGTGCCACTTCTCATCCTTACGGCAATCGTCAGCCTTATTGGTCTTGTCGTTTATTTTGGTCTTGCCAATCTTCTCAAGGTTAAACAATATGCCGATGTTAGAAGACTCTTTGTTAAACTCGGCAACTGGCGTCAAGTGCTCGGAGAAACCGATGAGGTCATCGAGACACCGCTTGTTGGCTAAACTCACATGGAAAACAAAATCAGAAACTTTTCGATTATCGCTCATATTGATGCTGGCAAGTCCACTCTGGCCGATCGTATGTTGGAAATCACCGGTACTGTTCAAAAAAACAAAATGACCCCACAACTTTTGGATAGTAACCCCATCGAACGCGAAAGGGGAATCACCATCAAGCTTGCTCCCGTCACTATGAACTACCACGGATACACCCTAAATCTTATTGACACCCCTGGTCATGTGGATTTCAACTACGAGGTTGAACGCGCCTTAGAGGCTTGCGATGGTGCTGTTCTTCTTGTCGATGCTACCAAAGGTGTTCAGGCTCAGACAGTCGCAAATCTCAGACTCGCCCGGAACCTCGGATTAACCATCATTCCCGTCATCAACAAAATTGATGCTCCTCTTGCCGATGTTTCTGCCGCCACAAGGCAGATTAAACAACTCCTCAATATTTCTTCCGACCCTTTTTTTATTTCTGCCAAAACTGGCGAAGGAGTTACCAATCTTCTCGACAAAATAATCTCAGACCTACCTTCTCCTAAAATCGAGGACAAACCACTTCAAGCTCTTGTTTTTAACTCTGTTTTTGACACTCATCTTGGCGTTATTGCCTTTGTCCGCATTATCACCGGAGACCTATACACTGGTGACAAATTGGAGTTTCTCAACTCCGGTCAGGTTTTGACTGCCTCAGAAATTGGTGTTTTTAACCCCAAACGTGAGGAGAAAAAAGTCATCACAGCCGGCAATGTTGGCTACATCATCACCGGACTCAAAGATATTCATCGTATTTTGGTTGGGGATACTCTCTGTCTTGCCGCCCAAAGCAAAGAGGTTATTCCCCTGCCCGGCTTTCGCAAAATTCACCCCAACGTTTTTTTAGATATGTATCCAGCCGATGGTTCTCAATATCGTGATCTTGTCGAGGCTTTGGAAAAACTCAAACTCAACGACTCTGCTCTAACCACACAGGGTATTAACTCTCCCATTCTTGGTCAGGGTGTAAAGGTAGGTTTCTTGGGGCTACTTCACTCCGAGGTTGTTGGTGAACGTTTGGAGCGAGAGTTTGGCCTTCCGGTTATTGCCGTTTCTCCTTCTGTTGAGTACAAAGTCAGACTCAGAAATGGTATCGAAAAAATCTTCAGCTCAGCCAGTGATTTTCCAGACCCAGCGATCATTGCGCAAGGTTTCGAGCCCATAGCAGCAGTCAAAATTGTTGTTACCGATAAATATGTTGGCGCTGTCATGCAACTTTGTCAGGATCTCCGTGGCAATCTGGTGAATGTTTCATACCTTGACCAACTTGTCGAAATCGATTACCTACTTCCCCTCATTGAAGTAATTACCGCTCTCCACGACAGCCTCAAAAGTGTTTCCCAGGGGTTTGCTTCTCTCGACTACGAACTCGCTGGTTGGCACGATGCCGAACTAGTTCGTCTTGACGTACTTCTTAATCACGAAGTCTTTACTCCCATGAGTATTATTACCGTCAAAGAAAAGTCGTCATTTAAAGCCAAGGCCATCGCCAAAAAACTAAAAGAAGCCATTCCCCGTCAACAATTTGAAATTCCCATTCAGGTTGCCATAGGTGGCCAGATCATTGCCAGAGAAACAATCACTGCCTACAGAAAAGATGTCGACGCCAAACTCCACGGGGGGGACTTTACTAGAAATCTCAAACTTCTCCAAAAACAGAAAAAGGGTAAAGCCCGTATGAAACAGTTTGGTAAGGTTCAGCTTCCCCAGTCCGCTTTTCTCGCCGTCGTCAAGGCATAATTTGTCCGCTTGACTCTCCGTTATCACTCATGCTATATTACTGCTAATCACTATCTTAGTGAGAGTGATAAAAACTATGGACCTAACCGAAAGACAGACTCAAATAATTAAAACGATAGTCGAAGAGTTTACTGAAACAGCTGAAGCTGTTGGCTCAGTTACTCTGGAAAACAAATATCGTCTCGGTGTTTCTCCCGCTACTCTCCGAAACGAGATGGCTGTTCTTGAGGAAAAAGGTTTCCTTACTCAACCCCATACTTCTGCCGGCCGTATTCCTACCCCCATGGCCATCAAATTTTATGTCAACGAACTGATGAAAGAAAAAGACTTATCCGTTGCCGAAGAAGTCAACGTCAAATCTCGTGTTTGGGATCACCGTTATAACCGCGATGACCTACTTCGCGAAGCCACCAAGGTTCTTTCCGAAAGAACTAAATCTCTCTGTATTGCTACCACCGAAGAAGGTCAAATGTATCACGCTGGTTACGCCAACATTTTTAACGAAATTGAGTTTCAGGATTTTGAAACCGCCAAAGAAGTCTTTTTCCTTCTCGACCAACATCAACGTCTTCTAGATATTTTTAATCGCGCCGGAAACAACTCCCCAATCCACATTCTGGTTGGCGACGAAATGGGCGTTAATCTTCTTCGTCCCGCTAGTTGTGTCTTCGCCGATTTAAATATTGGAGGGCATCGCGGTAGTCTTGGTATCATCGGTTCCAGTCGTCAGGAGTATGGCCGCAATATTCCTTTTGTTCGCTACATTGCCAATTTAGTTAATCAAATAGCTCAAGAATGGTAAAAAAAATTAAATCATCCAAAAAAGAAATTGAAAATCTCAATTTTCAAGTTAACGAACTAGAAGGTAACTACCGTCGAGCTTTAGCCGATTACCAAAATCAAGAACGACGCTTCAAAGAGACCCAAGGCCAGATCGTCAAATTTGCTAATGCTACCCTTCTTGAAAAAATTATCCTCAACCTTGACTCACTCGAAATGGCCCAAAGCCATCTCAAAGATGCAGGTTTGGAAATTGTTATCAAACAATTTTTAGAAACATTGAAAAATGAAGGACTTCAATTAATTGAATCGGACGGCAAACAGTTTGACCCCTTAACCATGGACTGTATCGAGGTCGTCCCAGGTAAAAAAAATCACGTTGTTTCTACTCTCACCAAAGGTTACTATCTTTTTGACAAAATTCTCCGCCCCGCCAAAGTTAAGGTCGGTTCGGGAACAAATAACTAAGCATTTATAAATTAATTAAACAAAACATATGTCCAAAATAATCGGTATTGATCTCGGAACCACCAACAGCGCTATTGCTGTCATGGAAGGAGGCAAAGCCAAAATTATTCCTACCTCTGAAGGCAGAAATACTTTTCCTTCAATAGTAGAACCAATTAAAAATTTAGTTGGTGACGTTGCCAAACGTCAAATGGTTCTCAACTCCGAAAACACTATCTTTAGTGTCAAGAGATTAATGGGCCAAAAATTTTCCGGCAAACAAGCTCAAAAAACCAAAGAAATTTCTCCTTACGATATTGAAGCCGGCAAAGATGGTTTAGCGATCATTAAAATCGGAGGTAAAACCTATACTCCCCAAGAAATCTCCGCCAAAATACTGCAAAAAGCCAAAGCTGATGCGGAAGCCTATCTTGGCCAAACAGTTACTGACGCCGTCATCACCGTTCCCGCCTACTTTGACGACTCCCAACGTCAAGCCACCAAACAGGCCGGTGAAATCGCCGGACTCAATGTCCAACGTATTGTCAATGAACCAACCGCCGCGGCTCTCGCCTACGGACTCGACAAAGGTAAAAACGAAACCGTCGTCGTCTACGACTTAGGAGGAGGAACTTTTGACGTTTCTATCCTTGAGCTAGGTGATGGTGTTTTTGAAGTTAAGTCCACCAATGGAGATACTTTCCTCGGAGGAGATGACTTTGATCATAAACTCATTGAGTACATCGTCTCCGAGTTCAAAAAAGAAAACGGAGTTGATCTCTCCCTCGATAAACAGGCACTTCAGCGTATTAAAGACGCGGCCGAAAAAGCCAAGATTGAACTTTCTAGTACCACCGAGACAGAGATTAATCAGCCCTTCATCACCCAACGTGATGGTCAACCTCTTCACTTGACGATGAAGATTACCAGAGCAAAACTTGAGGAACTTGTTGATGATTTAATTCAAAAAACTATCGAACCCATGAAAAAAGCTCTCGCTGATGCCAAGATTGAAAAATCCACTATTGCCGAAATAATCTTGGTCGGTGGAATGACCCGTATGCCCAAAGTCCAACAAGTAGTTAAAGACTTCTTTGGCAAAGAGCCCAACAAGTCTGTTAACCCAGACGAAGCTGTTGCCCTCGGTGCCGCTATTCAAGGCGGAGTAATCTCAGGTGACGTCAAAGACGTACTCCTTCTCGACGTTACCCCCCTTACTTTGGGTATCGAAACCATGGGCCAAGTAATGACCCCGCTTATCGAGAGAAACACCACTGTTCCTTCTAGCAAGTCACAAGTCTTCTCAACTGCCTCAGACAATCAGCCACAAGTTGAGATTCATATTCTCCAAGGCGAACGTCCGATGGCTGCAGACAACAAGACTCTTGGCAGTTTCATTCTCGACGGTATCCCCGCGGCTCCTCGTGGTATTCCTCAGATTGAAGTTACCTTCGACATTGATGCTAATGGTATTTTGAATGTGTCCGCCAAAGACAAAGCTACCGGTAAAGAGCAAAAGATCACCATCAAAAACGCTACCAATCTCTCAGATGAAGAAGTCGAGAGAATGAAGCAAGAAGCCGAGAAATATGCCGAAGACGACAAGAAGAAAAAAGAGTTAGTCGACAAGAAAAACGAAGCCGACACTTTAATTATTCAAACTCGTAAAGTTCTCAAAGACTCCGGTGACAAGTTCGATGCAGGAGCCAAAGAAGAGATCGAAAAGTCTCTTACAGAGCTTGAAGCGGAGATCAAAAAAGCCGATGCTACCACTGAGTCTGTTGACACAAAGTTAAAGACCGCAACAGAACTTGTCCAGAAACACGCCGAAGCTTTATACAAAGCTGCCGGTGAAAAGGATAAACCAACCGAGGAACCAAAAGCTGAAGATGGAAAAGCAGAAGAACCCAAAACTGACACCAAAACAGCTGAAGAAGGAGAAGTTGTTGAGTAAATCATGATAATTCAGGGGCTCAAGTGTTGAGCCCCTGTTAAAATGATTGTTGACTATTTATGGCTACCACTCGTGATTACTACGATATTTTAGGTGTTTCCAAATCCGCTACGGCGGCAGAAATTAAATCTGCCTACAGGAAACTAGCTCTCAAGTGGCACCCGGACCGCAACAAAGAATCCGATGCCCACGAAAAATTCAAAGAAATAAATGAGGCCTACGAAGTTCTTGGTAACCCCGAGAAAAAAGCAAAATTTGATCAGTTTGGTCACGCCGCTTTCACCAATGGCAGAGGAGGAAATCCTTTTGGTGCAGGAGGAAATCCTTTTGGAGGTGGTTATTACCAAGCTGGTGGCAACATTAATTTCGAAGATCTATTTGGAGGTGCCGGGGGTTTTTCTGACCCCTTTGATATTTTCAGCAGTTTTTTTGGAGGGGGATTTGGAGGCCAACAACACCGTCAGCAAAAAATCCATTACAAATTAAAAATTTCTTTTGATGAAGCCATTCATGGTGCCGAAAAAACCATCGTCCATCAGGGCAAAGAATACACGGTGAAAATTCCCGCCGGTGCCGATAATGGTACCCAAATTCGTTACTCGGACTTTGATATAAGTTTTGCCGTCCAATCTAGCAAAATTTTCAAACGAGAAGGCAACGATGTAATTGTTAACCACAAAATCCCCTTCACCTTGGCCATTCTTGGGGGTGAAACGGTTGTTCCAACTCTCAATGGAGATCTTAAAATTAAAATTCGCCCCGGAACTCAACCTGAAACAGCCGTTCGTCTCACCGGAAAGGGAGTTAAACATCTCCAAAGTAATCGTCATGGCGATCTCTACATTCGCTTCGTCATTAAACTTCCAACCCATCTTTCCGGAAAACAAAAAGACCTTCTTAAGAAATTTGTGCTAGAGCAGTAAATTCCTCGATTTTCCTCAATCAAGACACTCGACCTAGGTATATCGATACTTTTAATATCTTTCATTTTTACACTCTTCATTTTGGAGATCGTAACATGCTATAATAAGCTCGATTAAGTGTGTTTAGGGCGGCGTAGGTCGTCTTTTTTCTTAAATAACACACAAAATATAAAATAAAACAAAAAATGGATACACAAACCCTTTCAGCCAGAACCGAGTTTGCTGCTGCGATCAACCAAATTTGTTCCGAGCGTGGTATCGCCCCGGAAACGGTTCTTGCAGCCATCAACACCGCCCTCATTGCTTCTTTCAAAAAAGACTATCCCGAGCAATCAGAAAAACTTGAAGAAGAAGGTAAAATCATCACTGCCGATGTCGACTCCGATAACGGTCAATTCCGTTTATTTGTCGGAGAGGAAGGCGCCAAGAAAAAAGATCTTAAAGAAATTACTCCTCCAGGTTTTGGTCGCATCGCCGCTCAGGCCGCCAAACAGGTAATTTTACAAACCATTCGTGAAGCCGAACGTGACTCTGTCCTTGCCGATTATCAGGACCACATTGGTGAAGTCATGACTGGTATGGTTCAGCGTATGGATGGTAGAAACGTTATCATAGATCTTGGTCGTGGGCAGGCAGTCATGCCTCCGGAAGAGCAATCGCCCACCGAGTTCTACCGTCTCAACTCTCGTCTCAGCGTTTATCTGAAAGAGATAGCCGACACCGTCAAAGGTCGTCAAATTATTGTTTCCAGGGCCGATGACAGACTCTTATCTGGTCTTTTTCAAAGAGAAGTTCCTGAAGTCAGTGCTGGAAGCGTCGTCATCAAGGGTGTTGCTCGTGAACCAGGAAGCCGCTCCAAGGTTTCCGTCGAGTCCACTCAACCAGGAGTTGATCCGGTTGGTTCTTGTGTCGGTCAAAAAGGTGTCCGTGTTCAAGCCGTCATCAATGAACTGAACAACGAAAAAATTGATATCATTCAGTACTCCGAAGATAAAGACAAATACATCAAAGCCGCCTTGGCCCCGGCCGAAGGCCTTGATATAAGCTACGACAAAACCACCGGTGAAACCATTGTTACTGTTCCTTCGGATCAGCTTTCTCTAGCCATCGGTCGTGGAGGTCAAAATGTCAAGCTTGCCGCTAAACTAACTCAAACCAAACTTCGTATTATCTCGGATGAGACCAAAGACATCCAAACCGGTATCGTCGCTACAGGTACAGAAGAGTTTGAGATCGACCAACTCGGTCTAGACACTAAAACCAGAAATCTTCTTATCGAAGCGGAGCTAACTCATATCGAAGACCTCACATCTGATAAACTCGACTCAGTCAAGGGCCTCGGTCCCAAGACTCTTGAGAAAATCAAAGCTCAGCTCGCCGCTTACAAAAACTAATTTAATCCTATGCCGGACAAAACAACTGCCACCAGGCCTCCGGTGGTTACTATTCTAGGGCACGTAGATCACGGTAAAACATCTCTCTTGGACCGAATCAGGCATGCAACGGTTGCTGCCGGCGAAGTTGGTGGTATTACTCAAGCCATCGGCGCCTATCAAATCGAACACCAAGGAAAGAAAATTACCTTTATTGATACTCCTGGTCATGCCGCTTTCTCCGCCATGCGTCGTCGTGGTGGTCAAGCTGCCGACGTAGCCATCCTGATTGTTGCCGCCGATGACTCAGTTATGCCTCAGACAAAAGAATCCATCGAGCACATCAAAGCCGCCGGCATTCCCTTTGTCGTTGCCGTCAATAAAACCGATCTGGCCGGTGTTAACCCGGAGCGTGTTAAAACCGATCTCGCCAACGAAGGAGTTTTTGTTGAAGGTTACGGTGGTAATGTACCCATAGTCAATATTTCTGCCAAGACCGGTGAGGGAGTTGATGATTTACTGGAAATAATTCTTCTTTTAGCCGAACTCGAAGAACTCAAAGATAACTCCAGTAGCTGTCCGGCCACCGCTCTTGTAATTGAGTCTTCTATGCATCCTCAAAAAGGCCCCTTAGCCACTCTACTGGTTAAAGGCGGCGTTTTTGATAAAAATGATCCTCTTTATGACGGCAATGTTTATTTTGGTAAGATCCGTTCTATGCTGGACTTTTCCGGCAAATCAATGGCCAAAGCTACACCCTCAACCCCTTTTCAGGTTATTGGTTTCGACAAAGTTCCCAACATCGGCGACATTATCACCAGTGAGCCTTGTGAAGATCAAACCCAAAAAAATACTTTCGGTGCTACCACAGACACTATTAGTGAAGACATTCCAACCATCATCCTCAAGGCTGATGTTCAAGGATCCTTAGAAGCTATCTCGGAAAACATTAAAGACAAAGCCAATATTGTGTCAAGTTCTGTTGGCTTAGTCACCGACTCCGATATCGAAACCGCCATTGCCACCAAAGCCGAAATTTTAGGTTTTAATGTCAAAATGTCCGCCCCGGTTGCTCGTATGGCCGAGATCGAACATATAAAGTTTTCAAACTTCAAAATTATCTATCAACTCTTTGACTACCTCAAGGAATTACAAGAAAAAAAGACTTCTCAAACCGCCCCCAAAGTAATAACTGTTGGTGAGGCAAAGGTATTGAAAGTGTTTAATTTTGGTGGCACTATTGTCTATGGTTGTCTAATCGTTTCAGGAAAAATGAAACTTGGCGACACGATAGGAGACTCCAAAATTACCTCTCTTAAAGTTGGAAAAGCCGATGTTGAGGAAGCTAAAAAAGACCAAGAATGCGGTCTTGTTTTGTCTCCCAATACTGAGTATAAAGTTGGTGATATAATGACGGCCACAACTCTAGAATAATAAAACATGGAAGACAAAAAACCGGAAACTACCATCAATAATCTAATTGAGTCCGCTAAGTCAGTCATTGTTATTCTTCCTCCAGACTCGGGAAAAGATCTCGTCGCCGCCGGTATCAGCCTCCACCTTGCTCTTAAGGAGGCTGGCAAGGTTTCTCAAATTGGTTGTGGTAGTGAAGTTCACGTTGACTCCCAAACCGAAGGCGTTTCTGAAATTGCCGACACTATCGGTAGTCGAAATTTAATTATTTCCTTCGACTACAAAGAAGACGACTTGGACAAAGTCGACTATGATGTCCGCGACGACGGTAAATTTTATTTATTAGTCAAACCCAAAGCCGGTGCCCCCGTACCCGATATTGGAGGAGTAAAATACTCTTACTCCGGTGCTTCAGCGGATCTGGTAATTACTCTCGGAATTGGTTCACTCGAAGAGCTTGGTAAAATTTACGCCGATGAGAAAAATTTCTTAGACAACGCTAACATAATAAGTCTCAATAACTCTCTCCGTCCAGTCGCCTTTACCTCAAATATCTATCACCAGAACACCAGCTCTTTTTCCGAGCTCGTTACCAATCTTCTTGAAGAACTGAAACTAAAAATTAATTCCTCCATTGCCCAAAATCTCCTTACTAACATCTACACTGGCACAAATAATCTAACCGGGAGTCATTTAACGGCCGAGACTTTTTCCGCTATTGCTTTCCTCATGCGCGCCGGTGCCCATCTTCCCAGTAAAACAATTCAGACCCCCAGTTTCTCTCAAGCTCCTTTTTTTGAAATCCCAGCCGCTCAACCTATTGAAGAAAACATTCCTCTCCCGGAAGAAGAAAGCGCTCCTATTCCCTCCGACTGGAACAAACCTAAAATCTTCCGCGTAGGTGACAATCAGGACGCCTCCTAAGGTTCTATGTCAAAAGAAGCAATCTCAGAAAACTCCTCTGAAAATGAGATAAGACAGTTCCTGGTCGAAAACAACGCCATCGAAGGAGTCTTCGACGACGACTCTTTAGTTCAAGCACAACTTGCCTGGGAGTATCTAATCTCTCAAAAAGAACTTTCCTTAAACACTATTCTTGTCACCCATCAAATTCTCATGGCTCACCAAGATCTGAACCCGGAACTTAAAGGCAACTGGAGAAACTGTCCTGTTTGGATTGGCGGTCATGAAGGTTCGGATTTTAGAAAAATTCCGAATCTAATTCAATCCTGGCTTGAGAAAATAGACGCTTCAGACAACCCTGAACTAACCTCGGAAGAACAAGATATCATTTTACAAAATCTTCATGTTCAATATGAATGGATTCACCCCTTTGTCGATGGCAATGGTCGAACCGGAAGGATGTTCTGGAATTTTCTAAGACTCAAAAGAGGACTACCTCTGAAAATTATTTACGAGAACAAACGCTTCGAATATTACCGATTATTTAGTTAACCCAACTCAGTTATTGGCAAAATAGTACCAATCTGCTACAATACACACCGATATGGCTCTTAAATCCGAAACCAAAATAGACATCATTAAAACCTTTGCCGCCAGTGATAAAGACACTGGCTCTCCTCGTGTGCAAATTGCTCTTCTTACCTCCCAGATCGAAGAGTTAACCAACCACTTAAAGGTTCACAAAAAGGACAACCACTCTCGTCGTGGCCTCTTGAAGATCATTTCCAAGAGACGTCGTCTATTAAACTACCTTGCCAAGTCCAACTCCAAAGATTATCTTGAAGTTACTAAGTCTCTTAACATTAACAGTCAGTTGCGCGACTCAGCTAAATAAGCTTGAGGAGTAAATAGAGCATATCCTCCAAGGGAAGATTCCTTGGGTATTTTCTGTTTTCTTCTCAAGATCGGGTGGCGCGAAAAAGAAAGGATCCTAGGATGTCACATCCTCAAACCACCATTGTTCTCAATGGTAAAACTATTACAATCGAGACCGGCCGCTTCGGCGCCCAGGCCTCAGGTTCTGTTACCGTGCGTTGTGGCGACACCGTCGTCATTGCTTCATGTGTAGCTACAAACAAAGTCAAAGAAGGAATTGATTATTTCCCTCTCTCCATTGACTATCAAGAAAAGTTCTACGCTGGTGGAGTCATTAGCTCCAGTCGTTTCATCAAGCGTGAAGGTAGACCCTCAGAAGGAGAAATTCTCACCGGTCGTGTCATTGATCGTTCCATAAGACCTCTTTTTGATCAAGCTTCCCGAAATGAAGTTCAACTTCTAGCCTCCCCTCTCTCCATAGATGGAGTTGAAGAACCTGAAATACTAGCCATCGTCGCTGCTTCTGCTGCCATCTCTCTCTCAGACTATCCTTGGTCCGGTCCTGTCGGTGCTGTCCGTATCGGTATGACTCCTGAAGGTGAATACATTGTCAACCCAACTAGTGAACAAAAACTAACCTCCCCTCTGGACTTAGTCGTCTCCGGTCCAAAAGGCGGTATCTGTATGGTTGAAGCCGGTGCCAACGAAGTTAGTGAAGAAAAAATGACTGGAGCACTATCTTTTGCTCAAGAATTCGTCGACACGGTTGCCGAAGGCATTGATAAATTTGCCAAAGCCAATGGCAAACCCAAACGTATTATTCCCGCCATTGAAATCGATCCCGAAATTCAAAAGTTTGTCAAAACCGAAATCGGTGACGTTGCCGAACTTCTCAAAAACGAGGCTACCAAAACCGGCACTCAGGCAAGAGAAGTTGTTACTGCCATCTGTGAAAAACATCCTGAATCAAATCCAAGTCACATTGCCGAAGCCGCCGACAACATGCTCCGTGATCTGGCCAGAAAAAACATTCTCGAGACCAAAGTCCGTCCCGACGGACGTGGTACCGAAGATATTCGCCCTATCAACATTGAAATAGGCCTTCTTCCCCGTACCCACGGTTCCGCTTTCTTTCAACGCGGACTAACTCATGTTCTTTCTGTCGTCACCCTCGCTTCCCCAGCGAGAGAACAGCTAATTGATGGTATGAAAGGTGAGTCCACCAAACGCTACATGCATCACTACAACATGCCCGGTTATGCTGCTGGTGAAGTCGGTCGTCCTGGAACCGGTCGTCGCGAAATTGGACACGGTGCCTTGGCCGAAAGAGCCCTTATTCCCGTTCTTCCAGATCAATCCGAGTTCCCTTACGCCATTCGCGTTGTTTCTGAAGTCATGTCTAGTAATGGTTCAACTTCCCAAGCATCTATCTGTGGTTCCACTCTTTCGTTAATGGACGCCGGTGTTCCAATTAAAAAACCCGTTGCTGGTACAGCCATGGGTTTAATTACCGAGGGTAATCAGTTTGTTACTCTTACTGATATCTGTGGACTCGAAGATCACCTCGGCGACATGGACTTCAAAGTTGCCGGTACTGTCGATGGTATTACCGCTCTTCAGATGGATGTTAAAGTCACCGGAATTAAGGCCGATGTTCTTACCCAAGCAGTTGAACAAGCCAAAAGGGCCAGACTCAAAATCCTAGAACTCATGACGGCAGCGATTTCCTCTCCTCGTTCCAAGATTTCTCAGTATGCTCCCAAGATTGTTTCTACCAAAGTTCCCGTCGCCAAGATCGGTGACGTTATTGGCTCAGGCGGTAAAATAATCCACCAAATCCAAGATGACTTCTTGGTTGAAGTTAACATCGAAGATGACGGTACGGTTACGGTTACTGGCAACGATCAACCAAAAGTTGACGCTGCCATCGCCTACATCGACTCTATCGTTGCCGAAGCCGAAGTGGGTAGAACCTACCAAGGCACTGTCGCCAGAATTGAAGCTTTTGGTGCCTTCGTCAATATCCTCCCTGGTAAAGATGGACTGGTTCACATCTCTCAAGTTCAACCCGAAGTCTTCAAAACAATGAAAATTGGTGACAAGGTTGAAGTCAGATGTTACGAAGTCGACTCCATGGGGCGTGTTAATCTCACCATGCTCAAAGAAGGCGAAGCTCCCATAAGAGCTGAGCGTCCAATGGGTGGCGGGGGAGACCGACCAAGATTTGGCGGAGACCGTGGCGGTCAGAGAAGTGGTGGTCGCCCCAATTTCCGTAACTTTAGAGACAGTCGTTAATGTAGAATCTATCTAGGCCTTAGCTTAAACGCTCCGACTTACGTTGGAGCGTTTTTTGTGGCAAAAAATCGCGTATATAATGAATCTATGGACTCTCCTGCCCCAGCTCCAACACAGCCTACTTCTATGCTCGACGATCTTCGTCGTAAGATTGAAGGCATCGTAATTCCTCCCGAACTAAAACAAAATACCCTGGAAATGATTGCTCGTCTTGAGCGCCTTTCCAGCCAAGGCTTCTTCTCGGAAGAGTACGAAAAACTTAGTCACTACATTGCTTGGGTCTCTAAGGTTCCTTGGACCAACAGAGTCGAACGACCCATCGACCTCACGGCTATCAAGGCAACCCTCGATAAAAATCATTACGGTATGGCTGAGGTCAAGGAACGTATCCTTGAATATATGTCCGTCCTTAAACTTCGTTCCACCAAAAATCTTGGCGTAGCCAGAGCACCAATTGTTTGCCTGGTTGGTCTCGTTGGCACTGGTAAAACTACTTTTGCTTACTCGCTTTCCGAAGCCCTTGGTCGCCCCATTGCCCGCATTCCTTTTGGGGGTTTAGGTTCAGCTAAAGACCTTCGTGGAGAGTCTCGTCTTCACCTTGAAGCCGAACCTGGTTACATCGTCAGGGCTCTTTGTGACACCGGCGTCAAAAACCCCATTATCCTTCTTGATGAAATCGACAGAGTCACCGAAGAATCCAGAGCTGACCTCATGGGCGTCTTGGTCGAAATTCTTGATCCATCTCAAAACAATCGTTACCTTGACCACTTTATCGACTACCCTGTTGACCTCTCCGAAGTTATGTTTATTGCTACCGCCAACAACACTGGCAATTTAGCCACGGCTGTTATGGATCGTTTGGAACCTATCCAAATGCCTTCGTACTCCGACGACGAAAAAACCCATATCGCCCAAAGCTATCTTTTCCCCAAAGCCTTGGAAGCCGCCGGTATGGACCCTAGCCTCATTACGATAGATCCTGCTCTCTGGCCCACGATTATTCGCCCCTTAGGTTATGACGCAGGTATCCGCACCCTCAACCGTACCATTGAGGGTATAGTTCGCAAAGTAGCCCTATTACTTGTCACTGGTCAGGCTAAATCCATTGCCCTAAATTCAGAAAACATCAAATCCTTCCTTCCCAAGTGGTAATTGGTGTATAATAAGCCTACATTGAGTTTAGACTTTGACTAAGACAAGTTACCTTTGATTCCGAAAGTTTATTGCAGCTTTTGTTCCCAAACAATTTCCTTAGTAAGTGTAAAATAAATTAAGTTAAGCTGGCCTTTTGCCGGCGCGTTCGAACAGTGTATCTGTTTTGATCGGTTTAGTAATTAAATAAATATAAATATGGATTTTAAAAAAACTCCTCTAAAAATTATTCCTTTGGGTGGCGTCGGTGACGTTACTAAGAATATGTACGTTTACGAATACGGCAACGAACAAATCGTGGTCGACTGTGGCATGGGCTTTCCTAAAGATGATGCCCTCGGTGTCGATGCTGTTATTCCAGATATCAGTTATCTCGAGCATGGCGACAAAAAGCTTCACGGCATTGTCCTAACTCACGCTCATCAAGACCATGTTGGTGGTTTACCCTACATTCTTCCTCGTCTTCGTGGTGTCGAAGTTTTTGGCAGCAAACTGGCAATCGCCATCGCCGAGATCAAGGTTCGCGAGTTTGGCATCACTAATAAAATGACTCCAGTTGAAGGCAAGTTAGATCTTGGACCTTTTCATCTGGAATTCATTCACATTACCCACTCCGTCCCCAATTGTTTTCATGTTTTGATCAAAACCCCGGCCGGTACCGTTTATCACGGCGCTGACTTTAAGTTTGACCTTACCCCCATTGACAATCTTCCTCCAGACATGGGTGCTATGGCTGTTGCTGGAAACAACGGTGTTGACTTGATGCTTACCGACTGTCTCCGTGTGGAAAAAAATGGCTTCTGCCCCTCGGAACGCTCTCTTCTTACCGCCCTCGATAATGAAGTTAGATCTGCCGAAGGCAAGCTCATCTTTACCACCATGTCCTCCTCAATTTCTCGTATTCAGATGGCTATTGACGCTTCAGCTAAATATCATCGTCGTGTTGCCATTGTTGGACGTAGTGTAGAACAAAATGTTGAAGCCGCTGCCAAAAATGGCTTTATCAAAATACCTAAAGGCATCTTCATTAAAAGCCAACAAGTCAGCAGTCTTCCTGCCAATCAAGTAACCGTGATTGTCTCTGGTTCTCAGGGTCAGGTTGGCTCTGCCATGCACAGACTAGCGAACGATGAACACACTCAGATCAAGCTCAAAAAAGGCGACAAGGTGGTCATTAGCTCCGATGCCATTCCTGGCAACGAAGGTGATATTTTTGACCTACTAGACACTCTCTATAAAAGAGGTATTGATGTTAAGTACTCCGGAACCTCCGAAAATCTCCATGTTTCCGGACATGGCTATCGCGGCGACATGATTCTTCTTGCCCGTCTGGTAAAACCGAAAAACATCATTCCCATCGGCGGCAACCTTCGCCACATGATGATATATAAGGACCTTGCCAAGGAAATGAACTTTAATCCCGAAAAAGTCTTTGTCCTTTCAGATGGCCAATCAATTCTGCTTGAAAACGGCATTGTTAAAGAGGGCCCTAAGATCGAAACCAGAAACGTTTATGTCGATGGTTTAGGTATCGGTGATGTTGGCACTGTTGTTCTACGTGACCGTCAGGTCATGTCTGCCGACGGAGTTCTTCTAGCAATTGTTCCCATGCGACGTGATAACTCCCAGGTCACTGGTGACATTGAAATCATTTCCCGTGGTTTTGTCTACCAAAAAGAGTCCCAAGAACTCATTAACGACGCCAGAAAACATGTTTATAGTAGCCTCAAAGACCTCAAAGGACAAGCCACCGACTGGGGGTTCATCAGAAAAAAGATAGAAGGGGAGCTGGAAAAATTTGCCTTCGATCATACTCAGAGACGTCCTCTTGTTATCGCCATACTTCTGGAGGTTTAAAATTATTTAGCTTAAGCTATACTTAGATTAAATATGGCTCGTAAAAAAGGTCGTCGTTCAAAACCCTACAAACTGAATCTAAAAAAAGACACTGCCAACTCTGTTATGGCGCTCCTGATTATGGGTACCGGTGGCCTAATTGCCATTTCTTTCTCTCAGCAAGGGGCCTTTCTCACCCAAGTCAACGAAATTGGTCGCAATCTTCTGGGCTGGCCTCTTCTTTTAGTCCCCTTTATCTTTATTGTTGGGGGTCTGCTTCTTACTCATGTTAAACTCGCCATTGCCTCTGCCCACGTTCTTCTCGGCAGCGTTGTCACTATGATTTCCTTAAGCGGACTTACTGGTTCAGGCAGTATTGGTTCGGGGATTAGAGAATCGATTATTTCCCTTATTTCCACCCCCGGGGCAGTCCTTTTTTTTCTGGTCGGCACAGCCATTGGACTCTTTATTCTTTTTGAAACCTCTATTGAGGATCTCGTTGTCTTTATCCAAGAAAATCTCAAAAGAGTCGGTGACGCCAGTAGCAAACTCCAAACACTCGGTAAAAAGAACGGCACCGTTTTTATCAGTAAACCAGGCTCAGTCAAGATTACTGGGGGGGAAGACAACTATGTTCCACCTGTCATTCATCAAGAAGACACCAAAAAACCTCCCGTAGTTGGTCAACTACCTCCCAAGCCCCTGCTCGAGGGTGCCACGGCCACAATCTGGCAGTACCCCCCAATTAGTCTTCTTTCGGATCAAAAACTCGGCAAAGCCGACCGTGGAGATATTAACAAAAACATTGAGGTCATTCAAAATACTCTTGAGTCGTTTGGTATTCAAGCACATGTCTCTGAAGTTCATAAAGGCCCCGCCGTTACTCAGTATGCTTTGACCATTGCCATGGGTACCAAGTTGTCCAAAATTAATGCCCTTCAATCTGATTTGGCTCTTGCTCTTTCCGCACCCCAGGGACAAATTCGTATCGAATCTCCTATTCCCGGTCGAGACTTAGTCGGTATCGAAATCCCCAACCGTTCACTCGAATTTGTTTCTCTGAGAGATATGCTCAGTTCACCCGCCATGCAGAATAATAAATCAAAAACCATGGTCTCGCTTGGTTTGGATGTTTCTGGTACTGCTTGTGTGGTAGATATTGCCAAGATGCCTCATATCCTCATTGCCGGTACTACCGGTTCCGGAAAATCGGTTCTTATCAATGCCTTCATTGCCTCAATCCTTTTTCGAGCTTCTCCTGAAGAGGTCAAATTTATTATGGTTGACCCAAAACGTGTCGAACTTACTCCTTATAGTGGTATTCCTCATTTACTTACCGATGTTATCGTCGATGTTGACAAAGTAGTCAACGCTCTTGGTTGGGCCGTGGCCGAAATGGAAAGACGCTATAAAATTTTTCAAGAAGTTGGCGTCAAAAATATTGCCGGTTACAACGAAAGTAAAGCCTTTCAATCCATGCCTTACATCATCATTGTGATTGATGAGATCGCCGACATTATGATGAATAAAAACGCCGGCGAAGTTGAAAACCATATTGTCCGTTTGGCTCAAATGGCTCGTGCCGTTGGTATTCACTTGGTTCTTGCCACCCAACGACCTTCCGTCAATGTTATCACCGGGATTATTAAAGCCAATATTCCTGCCCGCATTGCTTTTCAGGTTACTTCGATGATTGATTCCCGTGTCATTATTGACACTCCTGGCGCCGAAAAACTACTAGGCAAAGGAGACATGCTTTTTATTCCTCCGGATGTGGCCAAACCCAAGCGTATCCAGGGAGCATTTGTTTCCGAAAAAGAAATTGCCGACCTTCTCAGATTTATTCAAAGCACTGGTGTTGAAGCCAAAAGAGATGACACCATTACCAAAAATGTTTCCAAAGGAAGAATTGGAACTAGTGGTCAGGACATGGGTAATGTGGATGAAAAATTTGAAGAAGCCGCCAGACTCTGTATCGCCGAAGGTAAAGGTTCCGCTTCCCTTCTCCAGCGTCGTCTTGAAGTTGGTTACGCTAGGGCTGCAAGAATCTTAGATCAACTGGAAAATGCCGGTATCCTTGCCCATGCCGAAGGTAATAAACCTCGCGAAGTCATTGTTAATAGTTTTGATGAATACCTGCCCCAAAACGACGAAGAGCAGGAACAGTAACTGTTATGAAAACAGTTGGACAACTTCTCCACTCTGAAAGAAATAGAAAAAATATTTCTATTTCAGAACTTTCTTTAGCTACCAAAATTGATGGTAAATATATCGAAGCTCTGGAAGCAGACCGTTATGATCTTCTTCCCTCAGAAACCTTTGCCAAGGGCTTTATCAGAAATTTATCACTAAGTCTAGGGAGTGATCCGGAAGACTTTATCGCTGTTTTTAGAAGGGATTATCGTAACCCGGAACTCAAAAAAAATATTATTAAACAGCACAAAAAACCGAAGCTTAATCTCCCTCATGTGTCCTCACAGCTCTTACCAATAATCCTGGGTATAATTGTTTTTCTTGTCTATCTTATTTTTCAATTTAGAGTTATTCTCACCCCCCCTCCCCTCACGATAAATCGTCCTCTTATGGGCGCCGTTCTTTCTTCTCCAGTTGAGATTCAAGGCTCAACTTCAACAGACTCCTTGGTTACCATAAATGAAGACAATGTTGTTAAGCCGGATCAAAATGGTGCTTTTCAGGTGAACATCAGTCTTCCCGTCGGTGAAACCTTCGTAAAAATAAAAGCCACCAATCGTTTTGGGAGGGTCACTTCTACCGATCTGCCTCTGACCATTATCTCCAACTAACCGAGAAAGCAAAAAATTTGCTATGATGAATATATGACTTTGTCACAGATTATTTCACTGATATCTGTCTCGGTTCTCACAGTCGTCGCCGTTATTGTCGGTATTGAGTTGATTTTGGTTCTTAAAGAATTAAAAAGCTCTCTAACAAGAGTCAATCGTACCCTTGATACCGCCGATGAAACCCTCCAAAAACTTTCCCAGCCAGCAGTTGGTCTCTTTGCTATTATCGAAGGTTTTCGTCAGTCCGGAAAAATCGTCGAAATGGTTCAACACTTACTTGGCAAAGACAAACCGTCAGCCCCAGTAAATCTTGAAGAAGATGAGCCTCAATAACAATCAAGACCATCACTTTTCCTCCTTTGCTATGGGAGCAACTATCGGCGTCATCGCCGCTCTGCTTTTTGGCACCGAAGAGGGCCGAAAAGTCGTCAAAGAAGTTTTGAATGCTATTCCTGAAAAATACAAAAATATTCCAGATAATCTTCTTCTTCACAAAAAACCTGAAGAAACTCCTCTGACTCCGATAATCACTCCCCAAGAAACTCCTCACCACACCACCTATGATTTTGAAGCCCCACCACCACCTCCTCCTGCCGTTAATCCCTTTCGTCCTCAATAATTGATTCCGAATTCTTTTGTGTACAACGACTTGTTTGAGCTATAATTTGTATTCAAATGACCATTAACGACATCAGAAGCAAATTCCTCTCTTTTATGGAAAAAAGAGGACATGCCATTATTCCCTCAGCATCACTAGTTCCTGAAGGGGACGCCACCACTCTTTTTACTTCTGCCGGTATGCAGCCAATGATGCCCTATCTTCTTGGCCAAAAACATCCTTTAGGTACTCGCCTTGTTGATTCTCAAAAATGTTTTCGTTCCGGAGATATTGACGAGATAGGAGACAACCGCCACACTACTTTTTTTGAAATGCTTGGCAACTGGTCACTAGGAGATTACTTCAAAGACAAACAACTTGAATGGTTTTTTACCTTTTTGACAAATAAAAACGAAGGTTTGGGTTTGGATCCTAAAAAACTCTTCGTCACCGTTTTTGAAGGAGGCTCTGGTGTAGGTAAAGATGTGGAAGCTGTCTCCATCTGGCAAGATCTTTTTAAAAAAGTAGGTGTCAACGCCAAAGAAGGCGAACGTATCTTTGCCTATCCCGCCAATAAAAACTGGTGGTCTAGATCAGGTACCCCCGAAAATATGCCCGCCGGAGAACCTGGTGGTCCGGATTCCGAGGTCTTTTTTGATTTTGGTGAAAATCTAAAACTCCATGAAAAATCAAGCCTAAAAAAAGAAAAATGTCACCCCAACTGCGACTGTGGTCGTTTTATGGAAATCGGCAACTCTGTTTTTATGCAGTATCTTAAAAAAGAAGATGGTACTCTTGAAGAACTTCCCCATAAAAACATCGACTTTGGTGGCGGGCTTACCCGTCTGGAGGCTGCCGTCAACTCCGACCCGGATATGTTCAAGATCTCGAGTCTCCTCCCCTTGATTTTGGAGATTGAAAAAATTTCCGGAAAATCTTACTCTGACGTTGAAAACCAACCACTCATGCGCGTGATTGCCGACCACCTTACCGCTGCTACGTTCCTCATCAAAGATGGCGTTTTTCCAACTAACAAAGCCCAAGGATATGTTCTTAGAAGAATACTTCGTCGTGCCGCTGTCAAACTATATTTTTTGACCTCCGATTTTGAAACTCTTGAGAGACTTGCCGAACTTAGTTTTCTGGTCGCCCAGATTTATTCTCCTCTTTATTTCGATATCAAAAAGGACACCCCGGTTCTTCACGAGACCATAAAGACCGAAATTAAAAGGTTTAGTGTTTCACTAGACAAGGGCATCAAAGAACTTCAAAAAAACCCCAAAATTGATGGTAAAGCCGCCTTTGACCTTTATCAAAATTATGGTTTTCCATTGGAAATTACTGCCGAAATACTATCCAGAATGAATATAAAAATTGACACGAAACAATTTGAAGCTGAGTTTGAAAAACACAAACAACTTTCTCGTTCTGCCTCCGCCGGCATGTTTACCGGAGGTCTTGCCGACCACTCCCAAACCGTCACAGCGTATCATACAGCCACCCATCTGCTTCATGCCGCTCTTCGTCAAATCTTAGGTACTCACGTTAGTCAAAAAGGATCCAATATCACCTCAGAAAGACTCAGATTTGATTTTTCTCATCCGGAAAAACTTACGGATAATGAGATTCAATTAACCGAAGAATTAATCAATAAAGCAATCTCCGCTAAACTTCCAGTTACCAGGGAAGAAATGAAAAAAGACGACGCTATTGCGCAGGGCGCCATGGCCTTCTTTGGTCAAAAATATCCTGACGTAGTTAGTGTTTACACGATTGGTAACAAGGAAAAGACCTTTTCCAAGGAAATCTGCGGCGGACCTCATGTGACTAATACGGAAGAACTTGCTAAGATAAAGATAGTCAAACAAGAATCGCTGGGCGTCGGGACACGTCGCCTTTACTTACAGTTTGTTTGACGACTTCTGTCATGAACTTAGTAAATCTATTTGGAAACAAGTCAAAAACCAAAGAACCGGACTATTTTTTGGCCATCGAGATTCATGAATCCCTCATCAAAACCGCCCTCTGGGAAGTTGCCGAGGGGACTCCCTCCGTTATTAAAGTAGGATCATTTGAGTCATGGGCAGATGAAGACTCTCTTATAAACGGAGTCGATGCTTCACTCGAGCAGGCAGTCAAAGACATTGATTCCGAACCCCGAAAAGTTATATTTGGTCTTCCTGATTCCTGGATTGATGATGGCAAGGTTCACTCCTCAAAAACCAAACTAATAAGTCGTTTAGTCAAAGAACTAGGACTTGATCCCATTGGTATGGTTCCCATAAACTCCGCCATTGCCCATTACATGAAAAATCTTGAGGGTATTCCTCCCACAGCCATCCTTCTCGAAATCTATACCACCAAAGTCGTTGTCTCTGTTATTGAAAAAGGCGAAATAACCTCGTCGGAAGAAACTGCTAGGTCAGATGATCTTGCCCAAGACGTCGAGGAGGGACTAACCGTTATCGGCAAAGAAAAACTACCGGCTCGTTTTATCCTCACCAACGGCGGAGCGCTTGAGGAAGAAGAACAACGCATTGTTTCTCATCCTTGGCAGGAGCGACTACCTTTTCAACATATGCCCAAAGTTGAGGCTCTACCTGTAGACTTTAGTATTAGAGCAATTGCTCTCACAGGAGGCACAGAAGCCGTCCAATATCTTACTGGGAAGACAAGCGAAGAACCCCAACAAGAAAGTTTCCCTCATGAAGAAACTAATATTTATGTTCCGGAAGTATCACCGACATCCATTGACGAGCTCGGTTTTTCCTATGAAGAGGCCGACGCTCCTCCGTCTGTAGAAAAAGCCCCTCCCGAAACATACGTCGAATCATCTACGGACATCTCGGAACAGGAGTACACCCTCCCTCCGGAGGAATCATCTTTTACTCCAAAATCAAAAAACAAAATCGCTTTTTCCCTACCAGCTTTTCCAAAATTTAGACTTCCTGATATAAAAGTAAATAAACGTTCTTGGTTATATCTACTAGCCCTACCTTTATTGTTGGTTTTGGGTTATGTTCTCTATCTATTTACTGGACAGGCTATTATTTCCATTGCCTTCAATCCTCAAAAAATCACTGGTCAATACACTATCTCAATTGCCGAAAGTTCTGTTTCCGCCACACCCACCTTACTATCCACAAAAAAAACAGTCTCCGGTTCTGCCAAAGAACAAATTCCTACCACTGGAGACGCAACTGTAGGTGACAAAGCTTCTGGAACAATTACCATTGCCAACAAATCCACCGCTCCCATTGTTATTAAATCCGGCACCACCATTCTCTCTGAAAATAGCAAGTATGCGTATACTATAAATGATGCGGTGACCGTCGCTTCCAAGAGTGCCGATGTCGGCATTGTTCAGGGAGCATATGGAATTGCGTCAGGGGTAAAGGTAACGGCAGCCAAGATTGGTGCTGACTACAACCTTCCCAAAAACTCAAATTTCTCCGTTGACAACTACTCAAAAAACACCATTATCGCCGTCGCCGACGCAGACTTCTCCGGTGGAACGTCCAGAGCCGTTCGTGCAGTTTCCAAAGCCGATCAAGATAAACTTCTTTTGCTAGCTACTGAGAAAATAAAGACGCAGATTCAAGCCTCAACCCAGTCACAAACTCCCGGATTTAAATCTCTGGCACTTTCCGAATTTGCCTTCACAAAAAAAACTTTTGACAAGAATGTTGGCGAAGAAGCCACGGTTTTAAATTTGGATCTTGAAGGGTCGGTAGACACTCTCGTTTACTCCGAAGACAATCTTTATCAACTAATTGCGGTTCAGCTCACCCCCCAAATACCCGCCGGATCGGAAATTTTTCCCGGAAACACCGCCATCATCCTCGAAGAACCAGTTAAAAAAGATGGTTACTACGAAGCAAAAGTAAATGTGGAGACCAGTCTATTCCCCAAGATTGATGAAGAAAAATTAAGAGCAGCTATCGGGGGAAAATCTGTAACCGGAATTCGCCCCTACTTCTCTACCATTCAGGGGTTCAGTCAACTTAGGATAAAAATTGCTCCCAAAATTCCCATCTTCACCAACTTCCTTCCCCTAAAAAACATCAAGTTTGAACTAGTGGAGGACTAACATGCTCTACGGATACAAAAAGGCTACGGCGAAAAATCCGCATCCTGGGCGAAAAATCCCCATCTACCTAAAAACCGTGCCGACATTGATTTCTGCCCTTGGCCTTGGAATTCTTGGTGCCGTAGCTTATCCCGTGGTAAGTTATCAATTAAAAGACTTCAAACCATTTAGTCTGGTAAACACCGGCCTCCTCTCCCCAGTCTATTACGAATCAAAAGCAAGTTCGGATCGTGAACCAAAGGTTCTAAGTGATCTGGACTACACCAAAGCCAGTAGTTGGTTCCCCGGAGACAGTCAAAACAATCCCTTTACCGCTCCCAAGATAGACGATGGTAACATCCCCGAGTTCTATTCCATCTCAATTCCTTCTCTTGAACTTGCCGATATTCAGGTAAGTTTATTTGACGAAGATCTAGCAAAACACCTGGTCCAATATCCTCAAACCGCACTTCCGGGAGAACTCGGTTCACCCGTAATTTTTGGTCACTCTACCCTTCCACAATTTTATAATCCCCTAAAATACACCACTATTTTTTCCAATTTACCCAAAATAAAGCTTGGTTCGGACGTCTTTGTCAAATACAAAGACACAGAATATACTTATCGGGTTACCAGCATCATTGAGGTTAAACCATCGGAGCTCTGGGTATTAAAACAAAACTACAACGCTAAAACGATTAAATTAATTACTTGTGTTCCTCCCGGAACCACTCTTCGTCGTCTGGTGGTGGAGGCGACTCTTATTGAAAATTAAATATGAAAACAATACTCTGTCTCGATCTTGGTACCGCTCATACAGGCATTGCCATTTCTCGTGAGGGAATCCTTGCCGAGCCTCTAGCTACCGTCTTTGAGTCCAAAAAAGAAAAACTCCTCGGTAAACTTCTCCCTTTTATAGCCAAAAACGATCCTGAAATCATCGTTATTGGTGTTCCCAGTCATGGTCCTTTAGTTGAAACAGCCTCAGATCTAAAAAAAGAACTTCAAAAAATTTTCTCCGGTGAAATTGTTTTATTTTCCGAGGACTTTTCTTCCCGTTCGGCTAAAAGTCTCCTAAAAGAATCCGGTAAAACTCTAGTGAGAAGAAAAAAGAGTGAACATCAAACAGCCGCCGCTATCATTTTGGAAGACTACCTAGACAACGCCGATAATTAACTCTTTGATACAATAAAGTTATGTTCAAGAATATTATTGCTCCTGTCCAGGCCTGGCTCCTCTCCAAAGGCTCTTGTGTTGGTTGTGGCACCCCACTTGTTGAAGGTGAAAGTATCCCCTCAAAAAAGGTCAAAGACTGTAATCAGGTCACCTGCAAATGTGGTCGTATTTTTATTTATAATCCCAAGACAAAAACTTACCGCCGTGCCCTTTTAAGTGAAGTATAAACTCATGTTCAAACGCCTTTTCACTGCCTTCACCTTCTTTTTTATCGTCTTTTTTGGTTGGTTTTTTCAAGCTACCAGACCAGTCACTTACAAACAAACCTCTTCCACTGAGTTTGAAATTAAGTCTGGTTGGGGCATTGATCGCATTGGTCAGGAGTTAAGTACTGCCAAACTAATTAGATCTAGAGCCGCCTTCAAAATTACCGTCATTGTTCGTGGTATTTCCAATCGAGTTCAAGCCGGTTTTTTCAGACTTTCACCAAACATGACTACTACTGAGATTGCTAAAAGTCTGACTCATGCCAGCACCAAGACAATAAGAGTCACCATTCCCGAAGGTCTTCGTCGTCAGGAGATCGCCCTTATCTTCGAAAGCGCTTTTAAAAATGTCGAAGGCAAGACCTTTACCACTACCGAGTTTATTTCCAAAACTGCCGATAAAGAGGGGAGACTTTTTCCGGATACTTACGATTTTGATCCCAAAGCTACGACTTCCGCTATCATTAGTCGTCTAGAAAAAAGATATTTGGACATCCTAGTCGAGGCGAAAGTTTTGGAGGCAGACATAAACAAAGTAACGATACTTGCCTCACTTCTGGAAAGAGAAGCTGCTTCATCCACCGAAATGCCCGAGATCGCTGGTGTTATTGAAAATAGAATCAATGCCGCCTGGCCACTTCAAATTGACGCCACTGTTCAGTATGCCCTCTCTAATATCCGCTGTCGAAAACTTGACTGCGATTGGTGGCCAAAAGGCCTTACAAAAGCTGATCTTCAAATTAACTCACCCTACAATACCTATCTTAACCAGGGTTTGCCTCCCAAACCAATCAGCAATCCCGGGAAAGCCGCCCTCCTGGCCGCCGCCTCTCCTAAAAAAACATCCGCTTGGTTTTACCTTCACGACTTAAAGGGAAATATTCATTTTGCAGACACCATTGAAGAACACAATCAAAACGTTTGCACTTACCTTCAAAAAGACTGCAACAACTGATTAATCTTTAGGTTGACAACGGCCTCAACATTATGATATCCTAATGGCACTGCTATAAACTTGGCTGGATTTTGTGTCGGTCAGGTTTTCGTATGTTTCATTGTTATTTACTTTTCCTTAAAATCCAAAACGGATGAATAAACAAACCAATCGTGAAAACTGGGGAACAATAAACCCGGTATTACCAGAATTGAATTTGATTCAGATTCAAATCAACTCATACAAGCAATTTCTCCAAGACGGCATAAGCGAGTCTCTCACGGAGCTTAACCCCATCAAGGACTTCACCGGTAAGGTTTTTGAATTCGAATTTCTTTCAAATCGTATTGGTCTTCCTAAAATCACCCCTAAACAAGCTATTGAAAAAGGTGTTACCTTCGAAGCTCCTCTTTGGGCAACCGTTAAATTAACCAATCTCCACTCCAAAGCCACCCAGCAACAGGAAATTTTCTTGGGCGACATCCCCATGATGACCTCCACGGGAACTTTTATCATTAACGGTGTGGAACGTGTCGTTGTCGACCAGTTGGTTCGCTCTCCAGGCGCCTACTTTACTCGTGAAGTTGATCCTCACTCTGGACGTGCTATTCATCAGGCTGAAATCCGCCCCATGCGTGGTTCTTGGCTGGAAGTAATTGTTAGTCGCAACGATCACCTATCAGTCAGAATCGACCGTCATCGCAAAGTATCTGCTACTACTCTTCTTCGTGCTCTAGGTTTTAGTACCAACGAAGAAATTCTCGCACTTTTTAGTGAAGTTGATGTTGACAAAGATCACCCCTACATTGCCACCACCCTTCTTAAAGATCCAACCACCAACACAGAAGAAGCCCTTTTGGAATTCTATCAAAAGGTTCGTCCCGGTGAACCGGCCGTCCTCGAAAACGCTAAAGCTCTTCTTCACCAAATGTTTTTTGATTCCCGACGTTATAACCTAGGCCTTGTTGGCCGTTACAAGATGAGCCGAAAACTTGGTCTTTCTATCCCTGTAGACAAGCAACATGTTACTCTCAGTATCGACGACTTTGTCGGTTCCATCAAATACCTTATTGATCTTCAAAACGGCAAGGGTAAAGTTGACGACATCGACCATTTAGCCAATCGCCGCCTTCGTTGCGTTGGTGAACTTGTTAACCAGACCTCTTTCAAAGCGGGACTCTTGAGACTCGAGCGTTCCATCAAGGAGAAAATGTCTCTTGCCAAACCCGACGAACTTCCCACCCCCGCTGCCTTCGTAAATCCCAGACCAATAATTTCCGCCATTACCGAGTTTTTCCGCCGCAACAGACTTTCTTCCATCCTTGATCAGGTAAATCCTCTCTCGGAAATCGACAACCTTCGTCGTATCTCCGTTATGGGACCTGGAGGTATCACTCGTGAGCGTGCCAGTTTCTCCATGCGTGATATTCACTCTTCCCAGTACTCCCGTATCTGTCCTGTGAGATCTCCCGAAGGTCCAAACATTGGTTTGGTTACCTATCTGGCTCTTTACACTCGTATCAATGACTATGGTTTTCTCGAGTCACCCTACCTTAAAGTTGAAAAAGTAACCAGAGGTGGAAAAACCAAGATGGTTATCGGTAAAGAAATTATTTTCCTCGCCGCCGATGACGAGGAAGATGTCTACGTTACTCACGCTGGAATCGAACGCGATGGTGATGTCATTACTCAAAAATGGGTTCCTGCTCGATACCAAGGCAAATATCTCGAAGTCGATGCTGATTTAATTCAATATATTGATGTTGTTCCTCGCCAGGTTGTTGGTACCTCTGCTTCTCTTATTCCCTTTATTCAGCAAGATGAAGGTACCCGTGCTCTCATGGGTACTCATCACCTTACTCAAGCACTACCCCTCGTCAAACCATCCGCTCCTATTGTTGGTACCGGTATGGAAAGTGTTGTCGCTCAAAGTATGGGCTGGTCCGTCACCTCTCAGTTTGCCGGCGAAGTTATCTCCGTTGATGCCGACCATATCTCTCTCAAACTTTCTCCAGCTGACGCCAAAATCGCTGCTTCCGAGATCTCACCCTTTGACTACGGTTTTGTCGAAGTTAACCGTGACATAGTTACCTACAACATCAGAAAATATCACAACTCTTCTCAAGACACCTCCTACAATCAACATCCCTTGGTCGACATTGGTGACAAAGTTAAAAAAGGTGACTGCATCATCAACGGTCCAGCCGCCGAAAATGGTGAGTTAGCTCTCGGTCAAAATCTTTTAATTGCCTATGCCGCTTTCGAAGGTTTAGGTTACGAAGACGCCATCGTAGTTTCCGATCGTTGTGTTAGTCAAGACCTTCTTTCTTCTGTCCATATTCACGAACACACCTGTGATGTTATGGATACAAAGCTTGGACCTGAAGAGTTAACACGAGACATCCCCAACGTTGCCGAAACTGATCTACGAAACCTCGACCACGAAGGTATTATTGCTGTCGGTTCCGTAGTTGGTCCCAACGACATTTTGATTGGAAAAATTGCTCCCAAAGGTGAAACCGAACTTACTGCCGAAGAAAGATTGCTTCGTGCCATCTTTGGTGAAAAAGCCAGAGAAGTTAGAGACACCTCTCTTCGTATGCCTCACGGTGAACAGGGTGTCATCATTTCTATCCGCATTTTAAATCGCGATGACGGTGACGAACTCGACGCTGGTGTCATCAAACAGATAAAAGTTAAAGTTGCTCAGCTCAGAAAAATTACCGTCGGTGACAAAGTTGCCGGACGTCATGGTAACAAAGGAGTCATCAGTAAAATCGTTTCTCAAGCCGACATGCCCCACATGGCTGACGGTACCCCAGTTGACATTATTATTTCTCCTCTCTCTGTTCTCGCTCGTATGAACTTAGGTCAGCTCCTGGAAGCTCAACTTGGATTTGCCGGAAGTAAACTCGGTAAACGTTACTCAGTTCCGGTTTTTGAAAATGTTTCCGAAGCCAAAATCGCCGCCGCCCTAAAAGAAGCCAATCTTCCCGTCACCGGTAAGATTCAGCTTTATGATGGTCGAAGTGGAGAGGCTTTTGAAGAAGAGACCGCCGTTGGTGTTACCTACATCATAAAGCTCAACCACATGGTCGAAGACAAGACTCATGCGCGTAGTATCGGACCTTACAGTTTAGTCACTCAGCAGCCATTAGGTGGTAAGGCACAAATGGGTGGACAGCGTTTAGGAGAAATGGAAGTCTGGGCTCTCGAAGCACACAAAGCCGCCTATACCCTCCAGGAAATGCTCACCATTAAATCCGATGACGTTGTTGGTCGTTCCAAGGCCTTCGAATCAATTGTTAAAGGTGAAACGATCTCCATGTCCTCAGTTCCAGAGTCCTTCAAGGTTCTTATGAAAGAACTTAACTCTCTCGGACTGGCAATCGTTCCAACTGGATCGGTTGAAGTTGTTGAGGAAGAACCTACCGCCATCAAGCCGGAAGTTGCCGCTGAAATTACCGAAGCAACCGCGATGAGTGAAGAGCTACAAGCCGCTACTTTTGAAGACGAAGAAGAATCTGAAGAAACCGAAGAGGTGTCGGAAGAAGCCGCTGAAGCGGGTATTACCAAAGAAGAAGTAAATCAGTAAAAAATATGAATAACATTGTCGATTTCTCAGGTTTACAAATAAGGCTTGCCAGTCCAGATGACATCAAAAAATGGTCTCATGGTTTGGTCACCAAACCGGAAACCATCAATTATCGTACCCAAAAACCAGAAAAGGATGGTCTTTTTTGTGAAAGAATCTTTGGTCCGGTAAAAGACTGGGAGTGTTACTGTGGTAAATACAAACGCGTTCGTTTCAAGGGTATCGTCTGTGACAAATGTGGTGTCGAAGTCACCCTTAGTCGTGTTCGCCGTGAACGTATGGGTCACATCAATCTCGCCGCTCCTGTCGCTCACGTATGGTTTTTCAAAGGGGCTCCTTCAAAATTATCCTTACTCTTAGATATCTCCCCCAAAGCTCTTACCTCTGTAATTTACTTTAGTAAATTCCTCATCATGTCTATTGATGAAGAAAAAAGAGAAACCGCCCTAAGGGACATCATCGCTCAAAAAGAGGCTAAACTCGAAGAAGTCCATTCAAACTTTGATAAACAGATCGAAGATATCAAAAAAGAAGGACAAAAAGAACTTGCTGAGGTTAAGAAAAAATCCAAAGCCAAAGACGAACGAGAATTAAAATCGGAAGATCTAAAAGTTGAAGCCAAACAAAAAATAGCCACTCTCAGAGAGCAAATGGTAGTTGAGTTGGCCTTTACCGAAGAAATTTATAACAAACTTGCCGTTATTATCGAAAGAATTCAGGTCAACTCACTTCTTTCCGACTCTGAATACGCCAAACTTGCCGAATACAGTCTAGTAGATTGGATGACTGCTGGCATGGGTTCCGAAGCAATTTTAGAGGCTCTCAAAAAAGTTAATCTCGAGGAAATGGCCGTTAAACTCAAAGAAGAGTCTCTCTCAAACTCCGAAGCCAAACGTCTCCGTGCCACTAAACGTCTTCAGGTTGTCAGAGGATTGCTAGACTCCAAGGTTAAACCCGAATGGATGGTTCTTGAAGTTCTCCCTGTAATTCCTCCGGACCTTCGTCCCATGGTTCAACTTTCTGGTGGTCGTTTTGCCGCCTCGGATCTCAACGATCTCTATCGCCGTGTAATAAACCGTAACAACCGTTTGAAACACCTTATTGATCTAGGTGCACCTGAAATTATCTTAAGAAACGAAAAACGCATGCTTCAGGAAGCCGTTGATTCCCTTATTGACTCCTCCCAGGCCCGTTCCACCAGAAGGTCAAGAACTGGCAAAACCCTTAAATCCCTTTCCGACATGCTTCGTGGAAAACAAGGTCGTTTCCGTCAAAATCTTCTCGGAAAACGTGTCGACTACTCGGGGCGTAGTGTTATTATCGTCGGACCGGAGCTCAAACTTAACCAGTGTGGTCTTCCCAAAGACATGGCTCTTGAAATGTTTAAACCTTTTGTCCTTCACGAGATCATCAAACAAGACTTGGCTCCAAACGTAAAGGCCGCTAAAGCACTTATCGAAAAACGCCAACCGGAAGTTTTCGACATCTTGGAGAGAATTACCAAAAAGCACCCGATTCTTCTCAACCGTGCTCCTACACTCCACAAACTTTCCATTCTCGCTTTCTTGCCGGTTTTAGTCGACGGTTCCGCTATCCGCTTGCACCCTGTTGTCTGTGAAGGTTTCAATGCTGACTTCGATGGTGACCAGATGGCTGTTCATGTACCTCTAACCAAAAAAGCAATCCGTGAAGCTAAGAAGTTCATGTTGCCTCAGTTCAACCTTCTTAAACCTTCCTCGGGACAAAGTGTCAACATTCCTTCTCGTAAAGAAATGGCCGTCGGTGTTTACTACCTTACCTCAGTTGACGAAACTCTTACTCCTTACAAATATCCTTTTGGTAGTAAAGCTGAAGCTATCACTGCCTACCAGAACAAAGTTATTGAAGTCCGTCAGCCAATCGATGTCCGACTTGACCCTGAAAAAATGGAAATGACCAACACTACCGTCGGCCGTATCATCTTCAACGAGATTCTTCCTAAGGAATGGGAATTCCAAAACAAGAGTCTTACTGGAAAAGAAATTTCTGCTTTCTTTACTCGCGCTATTAAAACCGTCGACACCAAACGTGTTGTCAAGTTAATCGACGCTGTCAAGAGTATTGGTTTCGAGTATGCTACTATCAGTAGTTTTTCTTTCGCGATCTCCGATAACGAAGTTTTCCCTCAAAAAGCCGAGCTTATTGCCGTCGGAAACAAAAAAGCCGAAGAAATTGAAGAAAACTACAAACTAGGTCTTATCACCAACAGTGAAAGAAGCAAACTCACTATTAACATGTGGCGTGAAACTGCCGCTGACCTTGCCGAAAAAACCTGGCAGACTTTCTCAAAAACTAATCCAATTCGTCTCGTTATTGACTCGGCCTCAGGACGTGTTACCAAAAATTCCATCGAACAGCTCTCCGCCATGCGTGGACTTATTGCAGATCCCCTAGGTAATCTCATCGAACTTCCTATCAAGGGTAACTTCCGCGAAGGTCTTTCTATCTTCGAGTACGTTACTTCTATTAGAGGTTCGAGAAAAGGTCTCACTGACACTGCTCTCCGTACTGCAGATGCAGGTTATTTGACTCGCCGCTTGGTTGATGTCAGTCATGATGCTGTTATCCGTGCTGAAGAATGTGGTACCGAAGAGTTCATCACCATCGTCGCCGAGGAAAGAGGTAAAATCTTTGGCAAACGCATTGTTTATCGTTACGCCGTTAAAAAAGTAATTTCTCCCGTTACTAAAAAAGTTTTAGTCGACGCCGGTGAGTTAATCACTGAAGAAATTGCCGCCGCTATCGAAGCCGCTGGGGTCAAAGAAGTCGATGTTAGATCTCCCATCACCTGTAAACTTCGTTTTGGTCTTTGTGCCAAGTGTTATGGTCACAACACCGCCACCAACACACTCGCTATTATCGGTGATCCTGTTGGTGTTATCGCCGCTCAATCCATTGGTGAACCTGGTACTCAGTTAACTATGCGTACCAAACACTCCGGAGGTGCTGCTGGTGTTGACGTTACCCAAGGTCTTCCCCGCGTTACCGAACTTTTGGAAGTTCGTACTCCTAAACTTGTTGCCCCCATTTCCGAAGTATCCGGAAAAGTCAAAGTTGTTGAAACCGAAAATGGCAATCTTGTTACCGTCACTCCTGGTGGTAAAAAGGATGATCGTAAAGAATATCTCGTCCCTCTAGCCATGTCTCTCAAGGTGGCCGATGGCGACTTGATCTCTGTTGGTACTCAACTGGCTTCTGGTGGTGTAGATATTAAGCAGCTCCTAAAGATCAAAGGTCTCAGAGCTACCCAAAACTACCTCATTGGTGAAATTCAGTCCATTTACGAGTCACAGGGTATCAGTATTCATGATAAACACTTTGAGGTTATCCTTCGCAAGATGTGTGACTACGTTCGCATTGACGCTGTTGGCGACACCGCCCTTGTTGCTGGAGATGTTATCAGTCGCGGATCCTACGAAATGGCCAATGAAGCAATCATTGCTCAAGGTGGAGAACCGGCTACCGCCACGAACTTAATTCTGGGTGCTATTAGAGCTGCTCTTCACACCGATTCTTGGCTCTCTGCTGCCTCTTTCCAAGACACCACTTCCGTATTAACCGACGCTGCAGTTCAAGGCAAGATCGATCACCTTATCGGTATGAAGGAAAACGTTATCATTGGTCGCTTGGTTCCAACAAGCAAGTTGAGAGCAAAAATCGAGAATATCTGATAAAATACACATCTGAAATATGCCTACAACTAACCAATTAATCAAACACGGCCGCATCACAACTGCGCGCAAAGTGAAAACAACCGCTCTCCGCAAGAGCTTCAACTCTATCAAACGACGTATGGTCGAGACCCAGTCTCCTCAAAAAGCCGGTGTTTGTCTTCAGGTTAAAACCATGACCCCTAAGAAACCAAACTCTGCTTTGCGTAAAATTGCTCGTGTCAGACTGTCAAACAAACAAGAAGTCACTGCCTACATCATGGGCGAAGGCCACAACTTGGCCGAACACAGTATCGTTATGATCCGTGGGGGGCGTGTTCGTGACCTTCCAGGTGTCAAATACCACATCATTCGTGGCAAGCTCGACACCGGTGGTATTGAAAAACGCCGCACCAGTCGTAGCAAATACGGTACTAAACGTCCTAGCGCTAAATAATACATATGAGATCCAAGAAAACACACGCTAAAAAAATTCAGCTCGATCCAATCTATGGAAGTGAGTTGGTTTCTAAGATTATCAATGGCTGCATGCTCGAAGGTAAAAAATCCATCGCCGCTAAACAAATCTACACCGCCATCGATCTTATCGCCCAACAGACTGGAAAAAATGGTCTAGAGTACCTTACCGAAGCGATGGAAAATGTTAAGCCTACCATAGAGGTTCGTTCCCGCCGTGTTGGTGGTGCCTCTTACCAGGTTCCTACTCCCATTCGTCCCGAACGTCGTGACTCCCTTGCTATTCGTTGGGTATTAAACGCCGCCAAAGCCAGATCAAACAACCCCACGAGAACCTTAGCTGACAAACTCGCTGCTGAAATCATGGAGGCCCACGAAAATACTGGTGCCGCAATCAAGAAAAAGCTTGATACCCATAAAATGGCTGAAGCAAATAAAGCCTTCGCTCACTTTAGATGGTAATAAGATTAATAATCTAAAACAAAAAGGCCTCCATCGAGAGGCTTTTTTGTTGTTTATGGTAGAATATCCCCAAATCTTGCACTTTCAGAGGAGGGAAACATGCGGTGTCCATTTATTGTTGCTGCACTCATCAGTAACGGAGGTAAGAATTCTTTAGATAGAATTCAAGATGCTACCTTTCTCGATTGTCAGAAAACCCAGTGTCAAATGTGGAACTCGGAAAAAAATGACTGTGGCTTAAAACAATCGACCAAAGATCGGACTCTTGTCGAAATCAAAGATCTTCTTGCCAGTATCTCAAGCACTCTTAGTAACATAGGTGATGATGTCTCTCGCCAGACGGAAGAACTAAATCATTAATAGAAGGGGAATACCTAATCCCGCTTCAATTGAAGTTTAAGTAGCTACACCCAGCGCCCTCTCAAGGGGCGCTATTTTATTTCTTCTTTCTGTGTTAATCTACCTCAGCAAAATATTTCTCAAGATGGCTCTAAAAACAATCGAAAATATACAATACAACCGTTCGTCTGAGTATGCTCTGGAAAACCTGGATCAGCTTCCTGTGGCTAAATTAAGAGAATATTTGAGAGAAGAGATCAGACTTCATCCCAATTTTGTTCTCATTGGTGAGACAGGTTCGGGAAAAACCACTTGTTTACCACCCCTTCTCCTCGAACTCCGCAACGAACTCAAACTTGAAGGCGGTATCGCCATTACCCAACCCCGAAGAATCGCGACTCGAAGCGTCACCGACCGCGTCTCTAGTATGATGCAATGTCCAGTCGGTGATCGGGTCGGTTACCACATCCGTTTTGAAAACATTACGACAAACGAAACCGATATTACTTTTATGACGGACGGTGTTCTTCTTCGTAAAATTCAGTTTGATCCATTGCTCACCGACTACTCCATTGTCATGATCGACGAAGCCCACGAACGCAGTTTGAATATTGATCTCTGTCTTGGACTTCTAAAAGATGTCAATGAAAGACGTTTCGATGCTGGGCTGGATCCTGTCCGGGTAGTCATTACTTCCGCCACCATCGAACGCAACCGTTTCGCCGAATACATCGGTTACGGTGACAAAAATAATTCCGTCGAAATTCCCGGCAAAATGTATCCAGTTGAAGTTTTTTACGAAGACGAAACGCCCTACAACTACGACTTCACCAAAGGCGCCGCCGAAAAAGTCAAGATGATTGTTGATAATCGTCTCGATGGCGACATCCTCATTTTTATGCCCGGGAAAAAGGAAATTGCCGAGACTATTGAAAAAATTGAGGCCATAACCAACAGCCGTGATGTCGAAATCCTTCCCCTCCACGCCGAACTTTCACCCGAAGATCAAGACAAAATTTTTGCCCCCATTCCCAAAAGAAAAATAATTGTGGCCACCAACGTTGCCGAGACTTCGGTAACGATCGACGGCATTATCCACGTCATTGACTCTGGGCTCATCAAACAAACCAGGTTCGACCCAAGAAGTGGTACTGAACAGCTAGTTCTCACCGAGCACGCCCTTAGTGGTCTTGCCCAGCGCAAGGGGAGGGCCGGTCGCACCACTTCAGGTAACTGTTATCGTTTATTTACAAAAGAGAGTTTAAAAAGACGTCCTCAGTATCAAACTCCAGAAATGCAGCGTTCCAATTTGTGTCAGGTTGTTCTCGCGATGAGGAAAGTGGGTATTAAAAACATTTACTCCTTTGATTATTTGGATCACCCTGGTAACGAATTCCTTACTTGGGCAGATGAGACCTTAACAAAACTTGGAAGTTTTGATGATAACAATGAACTAAGCGAAATTGGTGAATGGCTTTTTGAATTAGCCATAGAACCACACTTGGGCCGCATGATCATTGAGGCCTTAAGACCAGAACTCGACTGCATCAATGAAATCGTTATTATTGCCTCTTTCCTTGATGGCAAAAATGTTTTCCTAAGACCCACAGAAAAAACAGAGGAACTCCAAGCCGACAAAGCCCACGCCCAGTTTAAGAAAAATGGCGACTCCGATTTTCTAGTTTTCCTCAATATTTGGAAAGGTTATGTCCAAAGCGGCTACGACAGCGACTGGGCCAAAAGAAACTATTTTAATGAAAAAGTTCTTGAAGAAGTAAAAAATGTTCGTCTGGATATTCTGGACGTCTTAGCCGATCACCAGATCAACGTTGACCCAAATGAAAAACCAAAAATCAAAAAAGAAGCCATTCATAAAGCAATAACTGCCGGTCTAATCGGCAATCTTCTCCAAAAAGTCGACAAATTTTCTCTCAGGAAAGTCGACGGCACCAAAAACGAGATCTCCGTTCATCCCAGCTCCATTTATTTTAATCACTCTCCAAAAACCGGGGATTTTCTGGTTGCCAACGAAATTTTTATTAATCCCCAAGGCAAGGCCTATGCTTGCAACTGTCTGGAGGTCAAAAGAGAGTGGCTCAAAGACTATGCCCCCGATGTTTTATATCGTTCAAACCGTCGTCGTCAACACCAAGAAAATTATTCCAAAAACTCAAAACATCACTCCCATCACAAATCTCACCGCAAATAATCGGATTCTTGCCCATAGCTATGGGGATTATGGTAAAATTAAGCTCGTGAAATTATGTCCCGAAAAGGATAGGTTTCTTTCGTCTAAATAAATAATTAAACAAAAACAACAAAAAGTATGGCCGCAGCCGTCTCAAAACAAGTTCCTCTAGAGAACGTTAGAAACATTGGTGTCATTGCCCATATCGACGCCGGTAAAACCACTACCACAGAGCGTATCCTTTTTTATACCGGCAAAACCTACAAGATCGGTGATATTGATGAAGGAGATACTCAGATGGACTGGATGGACCAAGAACGCGAACGCGGTATTACCATTGTTTCCGCTGCTACTACCACTTTTTGGACTCCGGTCTTAGTAGACGCCAACATTAAAGACAACTGTCGTTTCAACATTATCGACACTCCCGGACACGTTGATTTCACCGCCGAAGTTGAGCGTTCTCTCCGTGTTCTTGATGGAGGTATCATCGTCCTTGACGCGGGTAGTGGCGTTCAGTCTCAGACTGAAACTGTCTGGCGCCAAGCTGACAAATACAAAGTTCCTCGTATTGCCCTAGTTAACAAAATGGACGTTTTAGGAGCCGATTTCATGGCCACCATCAAAGACGTTCACGAAAAACTCGGTGCCAAAACGGCCATCCTGGCTCTTCCCATAGGAGTCGAAAACACCTTCAAGGGAATTGCTATGCTCCTTGAGAAAAAAACCATCATTTGGCAAGGCGATGAAACCGGCGCCAAATATGACGTTACCGAAGGTTTTCCCGTCGACATGGAAGCGGAGTGTGAGAGTGAGAGAGCCAAGCTTGTTGAGTCTATTGTTGAAACAGATGAAGCTTTGATGGAAAAATACTTAAACGGTGAAGAACCTTCTATGAAGGATCTCAAAACGGCTCTTCGTAAAGCTACAATTGCCAATGAAATTGTTCCTGTTTTCCCCGGTTCTTCTCTAAGAAACAAAGGTGTTCAACCGCTTCTTGATGCCGTTGTCGATTTCCTCCCTTCACCTCTCGACATTGCCGACACTACTGGGACCAACCCCAAAACCGGCGAGATAGAAACCAGAAAACCCAGTCCAGACGAAGCTTTCGTTGGTCTGGCTTTTAAGATTCAAGCCGACCCCCACGTTGGAAAAGTTACTTATGTCCGTCTCTACTCCGGAAAAATTACTGCCGGTTCCTACGTTTTTAACGCCAGTAAATCCGAACGCGAACGTCTCGGTCGCTTAATGCTTATGCATGCCAACACTCGTGAGGAAATCCAAGAAGCCAGAGCTGGTGAAATTGTCGGTATTGTTGGACTCAAGGCCACCAAGACAGGGGACACCCTCTGTGAAGAAACCCGACCTATTGTTCTCGAATCCATTGACTTCCCGGATCCTGTTATCTCTCTCGCAATAGAACCAAAAACTAAAGCCGATCAAGAAAAACTCGACATTGCTCTTGGTCGTTTAGCCGAAGAAGACCCTACCTTTAAGATCAAAACCAATCATGAAACCGGTCAAACCGTCATTGCTGGTATGGGTGAACTTCACCTGGAAATTCTTGTTGATCGTCTTCGTCGTGAATTCAAAGTCGATGCCACAACCGGTGCTCCTCAAGTAGCCTATCGAGAAACAATCACCAAAGAAGCCAGAGGTGAGGGTAAATATATTCGTCAATCAGGTGGTCGTGGTCAGTATGGACATGCCATTTTAGTCGTTACCCCCAAACCTCGTGGTGAAGGATTTACTTTTACCAATAAAATTGTTGGCGGAACCATTCCTCGCGAATTTATTAATCCTATTGAAAAAGGTGTTCGTGAAGCTTTAGACAACGGTCTTATCGCCGGTTTCCCCATGGTCGACCTTGATGTTGCCGTAGTTGATGGAAGTTTCCATGAAGTCGACTCTTCCGAAATGTCCTTCAAGATTGCAGGATCAATGGCTCTTCAGGATGCTGTCAAACAAGCTGGTGCTGTTATTCTTGAACCAATTATGAAAGTCGAAGTTACTACTCCGGAAGCCAACATGGGTGATATTATCGGCGATCTCTCGGCTAGACGTGCCCAAATTGGTGGTACAGCCCAGCGTGGCAATGCTCGCGTTATTACCGCCACAGTTCCTCTTTCCGAGCTTTCTGCTTATGCTACAGCCATTCGTTCGCTTACTGCCGGACGTGCCAGCTACTACATGGAACCAAGTCATTATCAAGAACTTCCAAACAGCATTGCTGCCAAGTTGTTGAAAAATCCCGCACAATAAGGTAAAATCTGCTAAAATAAATAGGCTTAAAACGCAAATTATAAATAATTAAAAAAAATTAACAAAAAATGGCTACATACCAAAGAACCAAACCTCACGTAAATATCGGCACCATCGGTCACGTTGACCACGGCAAGACCACTCTTACCGCCGCCATTACCACCACTTTAGCTGCGGAGGGACTAGCGGAAGCTCTTCCTTTTGATCAGATTGATAAATCTCCCGAAGAGAGAGAACGTGGAGTTACAATAAACATTTCCCATGTTCCTTACGAAACAGCAACCCGTCACTACGCCCACATCGACTGTCCTGGTCACCGTGACTATATCAAAAACATGATCACCGGTGCCGCTCAGATGGATGGCGCCATTTTAGTTGTCGCCGCTACCGACGGTCCTATGCCTCAGACCAAAGAGCACTTGCTTTTGGCCCACCAGGTAAACGTTCCTCGTTTAGTCGTTGCTTTAAACAAAATTGATGCCGTTTCCGATCCTGAACTTCTTGAACTCGTCGAGATGGAAATAAAAGAACTTTTGGTCAAATATCATTTCGAAGAGGACACTCCAATTGTTCGCGTTTCTGCTCTTAAAGCCCTCGAAGGAGATAAAGAAGCCCAAGCCGGTATCATGAAACTCATGGATACTGTCGACACTTGGATTCCTACTCCCGTTCGTGAGCTCGACAAACCCTTCCTTATGCCTGTTGAAGACGTTTTCTCAATCAAGGGTCGTGGAACAGTTGTTACCGGACGTATTAGTACTGGTATCATCAAGATCGGTGACGAAATCGAAATTGTTGGTATTAAAGACACCACCAAATCTGTTGTTACCGGAGTCGAAATGTTCCACCAACAGCTTGAACAAGGTCAGTCTGGTGACAACGTCGGTCTTCTCCTAAGAGGTATTGAAAAAGAAGATGTCCAAAGAGGTCAAGTTTTGGCCAAACCTGGTTCCATCACCCCTCACACCAAGTTTGAAGCCGAGGCTTATATCCTAGGCAAAGATGAAGGTGGTCGCCACACTCCTATGTTCACTGGTTACAAACCCCAGTTCTTTATCCGTACAACCGATGTTACCGGAGAGGTCAAACTCCCCGAAGGTGTCGAGATGATCATGCCTGGTGACAACGCCAAAATGAATGTCGAACTTATTCAACCAATCGCCATGTCTGAAGGTCAAAACTTCGCTATCCGCGAAGGTGGTCTTACCGTCGGCGCTGGAGTTATCACTAAGGTTATCGCCTAAACCACGATACTCACCAAATTGCACATTTATTCTTCTTGAAAATGACAGACCAACCTCGTATCCGCGTCAAACTAAAATCCTTCGATCATCGTGTTATCGATGAAGCTGCTAAGAAAATTATTCAGGCAGCCTTAGTTTCCGGCGCTCAAGTGGTTGGTCCTGTCCCTCTGCCCACCAAGAAGAAGGTTATTGTCGTCACCTCTTCTCCTCATACCGATAAAGATGCTCGCGAACAGTTCGCCATCCTTACCCACAAGAGACTGATCGACATCGTAAATCCTACCAACAAGACTATTGATTCACTTCAGCACCTTGATCTTCCTGCCGGTGTTGGAATTGAAATCAAGATGTAACCTAAATGCCGCTATCTTTAAATAACTAAAACTCCCTTTTCCGTTTTTCGGTTTCCCCGAAAATCGGGGGCGTTTTATATTAATAAAAAAATGAACAAACAAGTATACGCAACCAAGACAGAAATGTCACAGACCTTCGTCGAAGGTAAGCGGATCCCCTTGACCGTCCTCACGGTAGATCCTCACGTGGTTATTTCTCAAAAAACTATTGATAAAGACGGATACCAAGCTACAGTCTTAGGTATTGGAAACAAAAAGAAAACCAACAAGCCTCTTGCGGGTTTCCTTAAAAAAGCTGGCATCGGCGCAACTCCTAAATTAATTAGAGAAGTCTCCGAAGAAGTAGCTGACATTAATTTGGCCGAAATTTTAGTTCCCGGTTCCCTGGTCAACGTTACCGCCACTTCCAAAGGCAAAGGCACTACTGGTGTTATGAAGCGTTGGGGTATGCACGGTGGCCCTCGCACTCATGGTCAGTCCGACAGAGGTCGTGCACCTGGTTCTATTGGTCGAGGTACTACTCCAGGTAGAGTTGTCAAAGGCAAACACATGGCCGGTCGCATGGGTAATGTCAACGTCACTATTGAAAACTTGAAAATTCATTCATTTGATGCGCAGACAGGTGTTCTTCAGATTACCGGTTCTATTCCCGGTTCCCGCGGCGCTGTTACTAAGATCACTATTTTATAAACTATGGCTACTAAAAAAGTTCTTACAACCGAGCCCAAGGATCTCTCAGTTTTCGACAAGGAAGTCTCACCTTCACTTCTTGCTCAGGCAATCTATGTTTACCAGGAAAACTCCCACATTGGAGTTTCCAAAGTCAAAACACGTGGAGAAGTTGATTTCACCAAAAAGAAAGTCTACAAACAAAAAGGTACCGGCAATGCTCGTCATGGCGCCAAATCCGCCCCTATCTTTGTTGGAGGTGGTGTAGTTTTTGGACCTCGCGGTTTGAAGCTTACTCCTAAATCTCTCAACAAAAAAATGAAGATCAAAGCCCTTCTTGGTGCCCTTTCACTCTACAACAGAGAAAAACGCCTCTCCTTATTGGACATAGCCGCCATCAAGGACTCCTCAACCAAATCCGCCCTCAGTTCTCTAGGCGCAGAGAAACTTGGACTTGTTCATTTTAATGAAGATCCCAAAACACTCAAATCTATTGGAAATCTAGACAATGTAGTTCTTCTCTCTGCAAACCGTCTTAACGTCTATAAAGTAGTCCAAAATCCTAAGATCGTCCTCACTCCCAGTGCCTACACTCACTTAGTCGAAAGATTGAAATCTGTTTTATTGACCAAATCTAAATAACCATGTCTACACCCTTAATTCACCAAAACACCATTATTAGTCCGGTCGTCACTGAGAAAAGTTATGCCCTTTCGGCTCTCGACAAATACGTTTTTAACGTTGCCCCAAGTGCCAGTAAATATCAGATCAAAAAAGCAGTTGAAGATCTCTTCAAGGTTAATGTTCTCAGTATCAACACTGTAAAACACGGTTCCAGACCAATGAAATCCAGAAAAACAGGTCGCCACATCACCCTTCCTGTAAGTAAAAAAGCCATCGTCAAAATCAAAGCCGGTCAAAAAATTGAACTCTTTAATACAGTAAAGTCCTAAAAGAATATGAAGACAACCGCACCAAAAAAACTCAGAAAATTAAATCCCAAATCGTCAGGACGCAACTTTTCTGGTAAAATAACAGTTCGCCATCAAGGTGGTCGCGAAACACGTTTTCTCCGTCATATTGACTGGAAGCGTAATGTTGCGCTGACCGCTAAAGTGGCTTCTATCGAATACGATCCAAATCGTACCGCCGATATTGCTCTTTTAGTCTATGGAAATGGTGTCAAAGACTACATCCTTGCTCCGCAAGGACTTAAAATCGGAGACGTCATCGTTTCTTCCGAAACCGCTGAAATTAAAATCGGTAACTGTTTACCCTTAAAAAATATCCCGATTGGTATTCAGATTCATAATCTGGAAATCACTCCCGGAAAAGGCGCCCAAATGGTGAGATCAGCCGGAAACTCCGCCACAGTTCAATCCAAAGAAGGCGAACTGGTTTCCGTCAAGCTTCCTTCAGGTGAAATCCGCGTTTTCAAAGGTGACTGTAAAGCCACCATTGGCAGTCTTACCAACGAACACCACAAAGAAGAAATCATTGGCAGCGCTGGTCGTGCCCGTCACATGGGTCGTCGACCCTCGGTTCGTGGTGTTGCTCAAGACCCAAGATCTCACCCTCACGGTGGTGGAGAAGGACGTTCCGGAGTCGGTATGAAATCTCCTAAATCTCCCTGGGGTAAGAGAACCATGGGTAAGAGAACCAGAGACAAAAAGAAATACAGTAATAAATCAATTATTAAACATCGCTACAACCATTAATTATGTCTAGAAGTTCGGTAAAAGGACCATACGTTGATGAGAAGCTCATCATTAAGATAGAGCGACTCAAAAACTCGGGCAAAAAAGAGCCTATCAAAACCTGGGCAAGATCCTCACAGATCCCTCCAGAATTTGTTGGCTACACTTTTTCGGTCCACAACGGTAAAGTCTTCAAGGATGTTTTCATCACCGAAGACATGGTTGGTCACCGTTTGGGAGAGTTTTCTCTAACCAGAACTTTCCGTGGTCACGGACGTATCGTCAAGAGACTCTTAACCAAAACCTAAAATACTATGGCTACTCTTAATAATAAAGAAAACTCCAACATCATCACTGCGCGTGCCAGTCACGTGTTGTCTTCGCCTCGTAAAACCAATCTTATTCTTAAGGCTCTGGTTGGTCGTCCAGCTCTTCTCGCCATAAAACAGCTCGCCGTCATCCAAAAAAGAGCTTCAGACCCTGTAGCCAAACTCATTAAACAGGCTATTGGTAATGCTGTCTCTCTCAAACAAGCTTCCCCAGACTCTCTTATAATTGACTCCGCTTTCGCTACCAAAGGTCGCACCATAAAACGCGCCCACATCGGTGGTAGAGGCCGCACCAAGCCTTACGAGAGAATTTCTTCCCACTTAACTCTAAGTCTTAGAGTTGCCGCCCCCAAGATCGCCACATCTAAGGTTGAAACCACACCTAAGGTCGAGGTCAAAAAAGAAACAATCAAAAAAGTAAAAGCAGCCACCACTAAAAAAACTAAATAACATGGGTAAAAAAGTTAATCCAACCATTTTTAGAACCGGATACATCTTTCCAACTAAGTCCGTTTGGTTCAGCAACTTCAAAAACTACGCTAAGTTTGTTCTTGAAGACAACAGCATCCGCCGTTTCTTGGAGGAAAAATTGAAACTGGCCGGCATCACTAACATCGAGATCAAACGCAGCATCAACACCGTTGATATTTTCATGTATGTTTCTCGCCCTGGTGTCGTTATTGGTCGTGGAGGCTCTTCTCTCGAACAACTCAAAAAAGATGTTGAAAAACTTCTCAAGATTGATCTCAAAGCCAAAAATGCTATCAAAATTAACCTCCACCCCATGGAGATCAAAAACCCCGAGCTTTCTGCTGGTATCATTGTCGACCGTCTTGCCAACCAACTTGAACACCGTTATCCCTTCCGTCGCGCCGCCAATCAAGCCATCGAGAAAGTTATGGCTGCCGGAGCCAAGGGTGTCAAAATCGTTTTTGCCGGCCGTATCGATGGAGCTGAAATTGCCCGTACTGAAAAATTCAAACAGGGTCGTATCCCTACCCAAACTCTTCGTGCCAATATCGACTATGTTGAAAAACCAGCTCTAACCCGCTCTGGCTACGTTGGTATTAAGGTCTGGATTTATACCGGAGACATCATCATCTAAAAAACCAAAAAGACTATGCTACAACCATCAAGACGAAAATACAGAAAAGAATTCCGAGGTTCTATGGGTGGTGTCGCCACTAGAAGCAACTTCCTGGCCTACGGAGACTACGGTATCAAAGCCGAAGGTTGTGGTTGGCTTACTGCCGCCGAAATCGAGTCTGCTCGTCGCACAATCACTCACCACACCAAGCGTGTCGGTAAATTTTTCCTTAGAGTTTTCCCTCACAAACCAATTGGTTGGAAAACCCCAGGCGCCCGTATGGGTTCCGGAAAATCTGATGTTTCAGCCTACGTCGCCGTAGTGAAACCCGGTCAAATCCTCATGGAACTCTCCGGTGTTAGCCGTGAAGTTGCTGCCGAGGCTATTCGTCTTGCCGGTCACAAAATCTCCGTTAAAACCAAATTTATAGAAAAAGACAATGCCTAAAACCAAGATTGAAACCTCCATGGAAACCTTAGATGAGCTAAAAATTAAATTGGCCGATATCAAACTGAAAATTAAAGCCGGTCAAGAAAAAAATACCAACGCTCACAAGAAAACCAAAGTTCAAATTGCTCAATTGCTATCAAGATCAAAATAATATGAAAAAACACTTAATCGGAACTGTCAAAAGCGCCAAGATGATTAAAACTGCTGTTGTTGACGTGGTTCACTTCCAAGTTCATCCCAAATACCTCAAGCGTATCAAGGTCAACAAATCCTACACCGCTCACAACGAAATCGGCGCCAAAGAAGGCGACAGTGTCCGTCTCGAAGAAACCCGACCTATTAGTAAAAACAAACACTGGCAAATAACTAAAGTTCTATGATTCAACTAAGATCAGTTCTCAATGTTGCCGATAACTCCGGTGCCAAACTCGTCAAAGTCATTCTTGTTCATGGTGGTTCTCATCGCCGATTTGGTTTCGTGGGTGACATCGTCACCGCTGCGGTTGAAGGTGCAGACGCGAGCGGTACCGTTAAAGACAAACAAGTTGTTAAAGCCGTCATCGTCCGTTGCCGCAAGGAAACCGGTCGTTCGGATGGTACTTACGTCCGTTTTGATGACAACGCCGTCGTTATTATTGACTCGATTGCCAGTAAGCTACCTCTCGGAACCCGTATCTTTGGACCCATTGCCAGAGAAGTCAAAGACAGAGGATTCGCCAAAATTGCTTCCTTAGCACCCGAAGTTGTCTAAAAGTATATGTTTAAATTTAAAATCAACGACACCATAAAAATCACCGCCGGCAAAGACAAAGGTCGCACAGGCAAGATCCTCAAAGTTCTTCCGGGGGACCAAAAAGTTTTAGTCGAAGGTCTCAATGTTTACAAAAAACATCTCAAACCCAAGGGTAATGAAGCGGGTTCAATTGTGACTCTTCCCAGAGCCATTTCTACTGCCTCAGTCGCTCTAGTCTGTCCCAGTTGTGGCAAAGCCACCAGGGTTGGTTTTGATGCCAGCCAGACACCCAAGGTCAGAGTCTGTCACTTATGTCGTCAAGTTATTACCGGTGAAACCAAGAAAAAATGACACAAACTCTTAAAGAAAACTATTTAAAGACCATAAGACCGGCTCTGCAAAAGGAACTCGGACTCTCTTCTATTGAAGCCACTCCAAAACTGGAGAAGATCACTCTCAACACCAGCTCCCGTGACTTCAAAACCGACAAAGAACTTCTTACCAAGACAAAAGCTTGGATCGCTACCATTACCGGACAAACTCCAGTCGAAACCAAGGCCAAGCACAGTATTGCCGCCTTCAATCTTCGCGAAGGTGAAGTAGTTGGTGTTAAGGTTACTCTAAGAGGCGATCGTATGTATGACTTTTTTCAGAAATTGACCTCCATCGTACTTCCTCGTATTAAAGACTTTCAGGGTGTTTCCAAGACTACTATTGATAGAAGTGGTAACTACACCCTCGGTCTTTCCGAGCAGATTGTGTTCCCCGAGGTCGAATATGATAAAATAGGCAGGATTCAAGGCTTGGAAATTACTATTTCAACGAGTGCCAAAGACGCCGCTTCTTCCTTAATGCTTCTCACCGCCCTCGGCATGCCTTTTACCAAAGAAGCTAAGTAAACTAAAAATAATAAATGGCTAAAACAAGTAAAATCGAAAAATCAAAAAAGCTCGCTGGTCACTCGACCAGAGATCATCATCGTTGTCAACTTTGTGGTAGACCTCGTGGTGTTATTCGTATCTTCGGACTATGCCGTTTATGCTTCCGCGAACTAGCTCACAAAGGTGAACTTCCGGGCGTCTACAAAATGTCAAAATAATATGGATACAATCGCAGACTTCATCACCATTATAAGAAATGGCTATCTCGCAAAAAAAGATACCGTTGTGGCAAAACACACCATTATCAGCGAGGAAATTGCCAAACTTCTTAAAGCCGACGGTTTCATCGTCGACTACTCGGTCGAAAACACCAAACCTTCGAAGAAAATCATCATAACCCTTCGTTATTTCGACAAGAACCTTCCCGCCATTACCGGCATCAAACGCATCAGCAAGGGAAGTGTTCGCATCTACTCCGGCTTCGACGAGATCCCTCAAGCTCTCTCTGGCGCCGGTACCACCATTATCTCTACCTCAGCTGGTCTTATGACCGGTAAAACCGCCCACGAAAAACATCTTGGCGGTGAAGTTATCTGTCAAATTTGGTAAAAAAATATGAGCCGCATTGGACGCAAACCACTATATCTCCCAGAAACTGTCAAAGTTGAAAAACTAGACGGTCTACTTAGATTCACCGGCCCCAAGGGGACTCTCGAGTCTGTAGTTCCCAAAGGAATCAGTGTTGAACAAAAAGAAAATGTTCTAAACTTCACCCGCGAAAACGACATCCCCGCCGTTCGTGCACTTCATGGTCTCGCTCGTCGTTTGGCTCAAAACTGTGTCACTGGAGTCACTGAAGGTTTCGAAAAACATCTTCAGCTTTTGGGTACCGGTTACCGTGTTGCCAACTCCGGTGAAGGTATTTCTCTATCTCTCGGTTTCAGTCACCCTGTCATTTTCAAAAAAGTTCCCGGAGTAAATATTGTTGTCGAGGGTCAAGACAAAATTCATATTTCCGGAATCGACAAACAACTAGTCGGTCAAGTCGCTGCCAATATTAGAGAGCTCAAGAAACCTGAACCTTACAAGGGTAAAGGAATCCGCTACTCCGATGAAGTCGTCATCAAGAAACAAGGCAAGACCGCTACTAAAACAGCCGCTTAATTAATTTATTAACAAAAATGATTCAAAACACCTTAACCTCTAAGGCCAGAAGACAGCACCGCGTACGTGCCAAGCTTTTAGCCGGAACCAGCCTTCCCCGACTCACTGTTCTACGTTCAAACCAGAACATCGGGGCTCAAATTATCAGAAAAGACGGGCATGTTCTAGCAGCCGTTACTTCCCAGTCCCTCAAATCCTTCAAGGGAACCAAGTTGGCCCAAGCTACCGAAGTTGGCACTCTTTTGGGTAAAATGGCCAAAGAAAACAAAATCGACAGTATCGTCTTTGATCGCGGCGCTTACCGTTTTCATGGTCGTGTTAAAGCATTGGCCGAAGCAGTTAGAGAATCAGGAATTAAATTCTAAAATCATATGAATCCTTCAAATAACTCAAACAACAATCGTGGTAGAGGAGGAGATCGTCCTCAACAAGACGGTTTCGAACAAGTTCTTCAAATCCGCCGCGTTAGTAAAAAGACCCAGGGTGGTAGTAACGTTTCCTTCTCCGCCTTAGTCGTTACTGGAGACAAAAAAGGCAAAGTTGGTCTAGGACTCGCCAAAGCCCCAAACGTTGCCGATGCAATCAAAAAAGCCGTTCGACTCAGTAATCGTGACCTCGTCCAAGTTCCCTTGGTAAATGGAACTATTCCTTACGAAACCATTTCCAAGTTTGGTGCTTCCAAAGTTCTCTTCCGTCCGGCCCCCAAAGGTACCGGCATTATTGCTGGTTCTTCCATCCGTGCCGTCGTTGAGGCTGCCGGTATTACCGACATTGTCTGTAAAGCTCTCGGTAGTAACAACAAAACTACCAATGCCAGAGCTACCTTCAAAGCCCTAAAACAAGTCGAGTCTCTCGCCAAAAAGTACGCCCTCTTAAAAGAACTTAAAGCTAAAGCCTAAATACTATGAACTTATCTAATCTTCCTCAATCAGTCAAAACGGGCAAAAAACGCCTTGGTCGCGGATTCGGATCCGGAGTAGGTGGTCACACCGTCGGTCGCGGACAAAAAGGTCAAAAAACTCGTGGAGTTATCCCTTTGTGGTTTGAAGGTGGTCAACTTCCAATTGTCAGACGTACCCCTTTCATTAAAGGCAAGCACCGTTTCCAAGTAATTAATCTTCAACCCATCACCGTCAACTTTGACATTCTTACTAGCTACTTCGAAGACAAAGCCGTTGTAGACACTACCTCTTTAGTTAAGACTCTCAAGGTCAGTGACAAAGAAGCCAAGCGTGGCTTCAAGATCATTGCTACAGGCAAGCTCGAAAAAGCTCTTGAGGTCAATGTTCCCGCCTCTGCCGGAGCTATCAAAGCCATCGAAAAAGCTGGTGGTAAATATATTTTTGTCGGTAAATAATTGAAAATGTTTCAAAAAGGGCCCCGACAGGGGTCTTTTTTGTGCCTAAGTAAACTCCCATAATACAAAAAATGATATATTTTGATATAATCCCTGTGCAACTTTAAATTCATATCTACGATCGTAAAAGGAGAATAAACGATGGGAGAACCCTTGCTCTTGAGAGAACACATGCGTCGCCATCATTTGATTCAAAGGCTGGAGAAACCGATCGGACGCATTAACCCCTTTTCTTTTGGTGGGGGGCTTGTAAATGGTGGTCTTTCCAAAGAAGCCGTGGGTATTTTGAAAGACATCTTTTCGTTTGCTTACATGGGTGCCTCCGAGTTCGAGTGGGGAGCCGTTCCGGCAGCTTTGAACTTTATCGCCGAACAATCAAGCCTCAAAGCTGTTATTTCCGGTGAAACACAAGGGGTTTTCTATATCTGCCCCCAAAGTTACGAAACGGGGGTCATCGCCGTCATCAAAACCCTCTTGGACAACGAATCCTCGCTTCGCTTGAAAGAATGGTGCGGGTTATCCGACAGAGTCAATCACCCTGATGAATATAATCAGAACAAAGTTGGTTGGCTGGAGTTGGATAACGGCTTCTTCTTTTTTGTCGACAAGGACATGTTCGAAAAGACAAAAACTCTTTTCGAAGTGCCATAACAAAATCTGCTATAACCACCCCTCACTAGGGTGGTTTTTTATGCCCATTTCTTGACAATTATGCAGCTATAGGATATAACTACCCTCGTAACTTAAAATGACCTATTCCGAGGAGGAAAAATGGACAGAAAATATGTGAAATGTGTCTTACCCAAAGGCTTTGCTATTGTTGAGGAAAAGGAAAACCTTGATGGTGGATGGTTCCCCAATATCATTTTTTTTGGGACTGACGGCAACATTCTCTTTGCTCTTTTCGGTGATAACAAAAGGAAATTATACGATGCACTTACAAAGCTAAGAGATCCAGGGGCAGACAAAGAAGATCGCGAAGAATGCAACTTCATTGTGTTCCCGGAAAGTTATACCCTCGAGTGGAAGTTCGGCTGGCTCCACGTCTTCGAGACCAATGTCGAAAGGGGCAAAGCCGAAGACGGCTTGGTTGTCATCGATGGAACTTCTGCCAGGAAAATCCTTGCGGCAATTAAAAAACTAGCCTAGTCTCTCCCCACCCCACTCGGGGTGGTTTTTATTGGGTGTAGAATATTTTTTGGTTCACCCAAGTTTCAAGCCAACTGTTAAAATAAAACCAATGAATAATTTATTAGCTCCCCTGCGTGCCTTGCTGAAGATTCCCGAACTTCGTCGTCGCTTGGTTTTCACCGCCATTGTTATCGCCATTTTTCGTCTCGTTGCTCATATTCCTGCCCCGGGTATTAATCTAGCTGCCCTCAAAGAAATGTTCGACTCGTCTGCCTTTTTGTCTCTTCTCGACGTCTTTTCTGGCGGTACTCTCGGGAACTTCTCCATTATGGCTCTTGGTCTTAATCCCTACATCAACGCCTCCATTATTTTCCAGATGCTCGGAATGGTCATTCCCAAACTTGAAGCACTTCAAAAGGAAGGGGACTATGGTCGTCAAAAAATCAACCAGTACACTCGTCTTCTCACAATTCCTCTTTGTTTCCTCCAAGGTATCGCTCTCATCTTTCTTCTCCAAAAACAAGGCCTTACCACTACCGTCGATCCGCTTCAACTTGCTTCTGTTGTCTTTACTCTCGCCGCCGGCACTTCCCTTCTTATCTGGCTTGGAGAACAACTTAATGACTACGGCTTGGGAAACGGTATCAGTCTCATCATTTTTGTTGGCATTGTTACCCGTATTCCCATAAGTCTTATGCAGACTATCTCCACTATTGATCAAACAAGAATATTTACCTATCTTATCTTTCTTATCTTCGTCATCGCCGCCATCTATGCCATCGTGCGGACAGGCGAAGCTGTTCGTGAAATTCCCATTCAATCTGCCCGTCGTGGTGGGGGAGCTTCTTATGGTGCCGTCGCCAGTAGCCATCTTCCTCTCCGTTTAAACCAGGCTGGTGTTATTCCAATTATCTTCGCCGTTTCCTTTATGCTAATCCCAGGAATGCTTAGTCAAATTTTAGGTCGCGTTAATCAACCAGCGCTTGCCAGTTTTGCTACCACTTTAAGTATTTTGCTATCTCCAAACTCCATTCTTTACAACATCCTCTACTTTGTTCTGGTGGTTGCTTTCACCTATTTCTATACCGCTGTTGTTTTCAATCCGGAAAAAATTGCCAAAGATCTTCGCTCCTCTGGATCGTTCATTCCCGGTATAAGGCCCGGCCCCGACACCGTTGATTATCTAAACTTTATCCTCAGTCGTATCACCCTAGTCGGAGCCAGTTTCCTTGGTCTTGTCGCCATTCTTCCTTCAATTATGTCCGGTTTTACCGGTATTTCCTCACTCGCTATTGGCGGCACCAGCGTTCTTATCGTCGTCTCCGTTGTTCTCGAGATCTTAAAGACCATCAACTCCCAACTCTATATGCACAGTTACGACAAGTTTCTGGATTAGTATGAATTTAATTATTTTAGGTCCCCAAGGGTCGGGAAAAGGTACTCAAGCAAAACTCCTGGCGGAAAAATTTGGTCTCAGACATATCTCTACCGGTGAACTTCTTCGTGCCGAAGCCGAAAGCGGTACGGAAAAAGGCAAGATCATCAGTAAAATTCTCGAAAGCGGAGAACTCATCCCTTTCGAAACCGTCATTCAAGTTCTCGAACCGGCACTCCTTTCCGCCAAGTCCGGTTTCATCCTTGATGGCACTCCCCGCGACATCAAACAACTTGAGTATCTCGACTGGTTATTGAAAGAAAAAGATATCAACCTCGATAAAATAATTTTACTGGACATTCCCCGGGAAATAAGTCTTTCTCGATTGTCCAAGAGAGCCGAGATTGAACATCGTTCCGACGATACTCCCGAAGTTATCAATGCCAGGCTTGATATTTACGGGAAAAACACTCTTCCTGTCGTCGAAGCTTATCGTGAGCGAGGAAAACTCCTTGTTGTCGATGGCACTCCAGACATACAAACAATCTTCCAAGATTTAGTTGCCAAACTAGAACCACTCGCCAGATGACCAAACTCGAAATCATGACCGAAGGGGGCGCCCGTTTGGGTTGGATCAAAGGCCAGCTTATAAACTGTATTCAGGCCGGCGTTACTCCCCTCGAAATTGAGGCCTTAGCCGACAAATTAATTAAAGAAGGTGGGGACAAAGCCTCATTCAAGATGGAGCCGGGATACAGCCATGCCACCTGCATCAACATCAATGAAGGCATGGTTCACGGTATCCCAAACTCCGTCCCTTTCAAGCCGGGAGACGTCGTCAAAATCGACATGGGTCTCTTTCACCATGGTTATCATCTCGACACCGCCGTTACCGTGCAAATCCCTCCCCTAGATGACAAAATATCCAAGTTCCTGGAAACCGGCCAACGGGCAGAGGAAGCAGCTATCGCCATGGCTCTTCCTGGGAACTCGGTTTATGACATTAGCCTAGCTATGCAGCAAATCATCGAAGGAGCCGGATTTAACGTCATTAGAGACCTCACAGGCCACGGAATTGGCCGTAAACTGCATATGGATCCTTGGATCCCCTGCTTTGCCGACAAACATAGTAAAAAAGACATCCTCCAGAAAGATCAAACTATTGCCATTGAAGCTATGTATGCCATGGGAGACTGGCATTTAGTAGAAGATCCTGATGGTTGGACATTATCCACCCAAGATCGTTCAATTACAGGCTATTTCGAAGAAACTGTTTATATAACTAAAGACGGCCCTATCGTGCTTACAAAACTCAAAGACACGCTTGACTAGCGCTTTTTATTATTATCTGTTAAAATAACGCTCGTACAACTTAAATATGGCTAAAAACCAGATGACTGAGGTAAACGGAGTCGTTTCCGAGGCTTTACCCAATACACAATTTCGGGTAACTCTCGAAGACGGCAGAGAAATCTTGGCTCATCTTGCAGGTAAAATGCGACTCTATCGCATCCGCGTGATGCCCGGTGACAAGGTCAAGCTCGAAATGAGCCCCTACGACACCGACAAAGGCAGAATCACTTACAGGCAAGGTTGATCCTTTTCGACTCCCCGTTTGCTTTATAATACAAAAATATTTATTAACTAAAAACTAAACACGCATGCGCGTTCAATCGTCAGTCAGACCCAGATGCAAAAACTGCAAAATTATTAAACGCCACGGTAAGGTGTTCATTATTTGCACCACCCCAAAGCATAAACAGCGTCAGGGATAATTAAACATAAAAAAATATGCCTAGAATAGCCGGTATCGACATCCCAAACGAAAAAAGAATTGACATTGCTCTAACATATATCTTTGGAATAGGTGACAAAGTCGCCAAAGATATTCTTAAGATCGCCAAAGTTGAGCCAAATATTCGTACCAAAAATCTGACCTCAGACGAGTTCAAAGCCATCCAAGCCGCCGTCGAAACTCTTCCCACGGAAGGTGAACTCAGAAAAATTAATCGCGACAATATTGAAACTTTAAAAAGAATTCAAACCTACCGTGGATCCCGTCACTCCATGGGTCTCCCCGTTCGCGGTCAAAGAACCCGTACCAACGCCCGTACCCGTAAGGGAAAGAGAAAGACCATTGGTGCCATCTCCAAGGAGGCCGCTACCCAAACAGAAACTTCAGCCGTAAAAAAATAATCTAACAAAATGCCAGAAACAAAACCAGAAATCACCACTCCCGAAACAGTCACCCCAGTGACCTCCCCTAAAGTAGCCACCAAAGGGAAAAAAGCCTCAGCAGTTCACTTCAAAGGCGGTCAGGGAAAGATGTACGTCAAGTCCACTTTCAACACCACCTATGTTTCCTTCACCAACATGAACGGTGACGTTATTTGTTGGAGTGCTGCCGGTACCTGCGGATTCAAAGGAGCCAAGCGTTCTACTCCTTTCGCCGCGACCACCATTATCGAAGAAGGTACCAGAAAAGCCAAATCCCTAGGACTTACCGCTGTTGAGGTTTTTCTCAAAGGACCTGGTCCTGGAAAAGATGCCGCCCTTCGTGTATTAAAAACATCCGGAGTTGAAATCAATTTACTCGCCGACACCACCCCCATTCCTCACAATGGTTGCCGCCCCAAGAAAACTAGAAGAGTCTAATAAATAAATAAGAAAACACAACATGGCTAAATACATCGACCCCAAATGCAGACTCTGTCGCCGCGAAGGCGTTAAACTCTACCTCAAAGGAGAACGCTGTTTCTCCCCTAAATGTCCTATCGAAAAGACTGGTGCTCAGATTCCTGGTCAGCACGGGAAAAAGAGATCCCATGGTCGTATCTCCGGTTATGGCATTCAGCTTCGCGAGAAGCAAAAAGCCAAGCGTTCATATGGCGTCCTTGAAAATCAATTCCACGGGTACTACGAAACTGCCATAAAATCATCTCAGAACACTGGTGAGGTCCTCATGCAACTTCTTGAATCTCGTCTAGACAACATTGTCTTCCGCTTGGGGTTCGTTACTTCCAGATCCTTGGCTCGCCAACTTGTCACCCACGGTAATGTTTCTGTTGATGGCAAAAAGGTTGACATCGCCTCCTACATCACCAAACCCGGTCAAACAGTTTCTCTTACCGAAAAAGCTACCAAGTTTGTTTTCGTCTCTCCTAACTTAACTGAAAAGAATGTCCCCGCCAAATGGTTATCCAAAAAAGGTGCCGAGGGAAAAATCGACCGTCTTCCTACTCGTGAAGAAATCGGTAGTGACATCAAAGAAAATCTTATTATCGAGTACTACTCAAGGTAATTAATTTAGTAATTAAAAACAAAGAAAATGTTAGAACCAAATTTTAAAGTTTCCGTCAAGAATATCGCCGTTAACTCCGCCGAAGTCATTATTGAACCACTTCCCCAGAATTTTGGACACACTCTTGGCAATGCGCTTCGTCGTGTTTTATTAACCTCCCTCGAAGGTGGTGCCGCTACCCGTGTCAAAATTGATGGCGTTACTCACCAGTTCTCTACCCTGGCTGGAATGAAAGAGGATGTTCTTGAGCTGATTCTAAATCTCAAAACGCTAAACTTTGCTGTCGACTCCGACGAACCAGTTGAAATCAAACTCAAAGCTTCAGGCGCTTCCGTCGTCAAAGCTTCTGACCTTGATCTTCCTGCCAACGTTACTCTGGCTAACCCGGACGTCGTTCTCTGTCATCTAACTTCCGCCAAAGCTAAGCTTTCGGCTACCGTTACCGTCGCCAAAGGAATGGGCTATATCTCCGCCGAGGAAAACGCTACCGATGAAATAGGTGTTATCCCTCTAGACTCTTCTTTCTCACCCGTCATCAAAGCCAACTACACCATCGAAGCCGCTCGTGTTGGACGATCCAGTAACTACGACAAAGTTCGTTTAGTCGTTACTACCAACGGAACCACTTCCCCTGAAGAGGCCGTTAAAAGTGCCGCTCGTATCACCACCGGATTCTTTGACTATGTTAACTCCGCCGAAGCCTACATTCAGGAAGTAAAATCCAAGTCCGTCATCGAAACCGCCGGTTTTGTTGATGACCTTGATCTTCCTACTCGTGTTCTCAACGCCTTGAAAAAAGCCGATATCAACAAGTTATCAGACCTTAAAGCTCTTACCCTCGCTGACCTTAAAAAAGTCAAAAACCTTGGCGAAAAATCTGCCATGCAGGTTATCGAAAAAGCAGGCGAGAAGGGCATTACTATTGAATAAATATGGGACGACGTCATCAATCAAAACTTCCAAAGCTCAACCGCGACTCAAACTCACGTAAATCCCTATTCAGGGTTCAGTTAAAGTCACTCATTGAGTATGGCAAGCTTACCACCACCGTGTCCAAAGCTAAAATAATCAAACGTTTGTTTGATAAGCTTGCTGCTAAGGCCACCGAAGGCACTTTGGCTTCTCGTCGCAATGTTGCTGCTACTCTCGGTTCACCCAAATCGGCCAATAGGCTAGTTGACTCTATCATCCCAGTTATGGGAGGACGCAAAAGTGGTTTTACTACCATTCAAAAAGTCTCTGTCCAAAAAGGTGATGCCACCTCTATCGCCACACTTTCTCTAATGGCCATGCCTCCTGTAGTCGAGAAAAAAATAGTCGAGAAAAAAGTCAAAGCTGCTCCCGTTAAAGAGACTAAAAAAGCCAAATAAATCCTATGAAAACAACTACTTTAAAACCAATCGACCTCAAACGAAAATGGCATTTAATTGATCTCGATGGCCAAATTTTAGGACGTGTTTCTACAGAAATAGCCAAGCTTCTCATGGGCAAAGGCAAATCTCTTACCGGTACTCATCTCGATAACGGCGACTACGTTGTTGCTATAAACTCCGACAAAATTAAGGTTACTGGTAAAAAACTCTCTGACAAAATCTACTACTCTCACTCCGGTTTCCCCGGCGGTCTGAAAGATATTACTCTTCAAGAGTTACTTACCAAAGACTCGCGCAAGGTCATTGAAAAATCCGTCAAAGGCATGCTTCCCAAAAACAAGCATCAACAGGATAGACAACGCCGTCTCAAAATCTTCGCTGGTGATAAACATCCTTACTCTCAGGAACTAGGTCTTAACAAAAAAACCGAAAAATAAACATGGCACAAAAACTAACCAAAAAATCTAAAGTCGCCGTCAAACCGGTTAAAACCACTCCTGTTAAAAAGGGCGTCTTGACGATGCCTAAAGAATATTTCTCAGCTGTTGGTCGCCGTAAAACTGCCATTGCTCGAGTTCGCATCTGGCCGGGAAAACAAGAGCTCGTCATTAATGGCAAGCCACTATCTGTTTACTTCAAAGGTGAAACCATCAAGAAAATGATTCTCTCTCCCTTTGTCGTCGCCGATATTTCGGGTCAATACACTGGTAGTATCAAAGTCTCCGGCAGCGGCATCATGGGTCAAGCCGAAGCCGTTATGCATGGCATTGGCCGCGCTCTCATGAAAGCCGATCCTGAGAAATTCAAAAAGCTTATGCGCGATGGCGGTTTCCTTACCCGCGATCCTCGCATGAAAGAAACCAGAAAATCCGGTCAAGGTGGTCGTGCACGCGCCAAGAAACAGTCTCCAAAACGTTAATTTTGGACAACCCTCTCTTACTACGCTGCCAACATCCGCAACTCTCCAATATGTTTAATGATGGCTTCTTGTACTCTGATACGGCCATCTAATACAAACGTCCCACCAGCAGACGTCTCAGTTACGATTGAAGAGTCGGATTTTTTTAATGCATCATTCGTTTTTTCATTTTGCTATTGTCTCATTGAATTTGTTAAGATTATTAATTAATGAAACAAATACCTTTTCTCAAAGTCTCTGGTACTCATTTTGAGTGTGGCGAACAAATTGGGCGTTTCTTCAAAGAACAGATTATCAAATATCAAGAACTCTGCAAAAACGACCCTCCAGAAAATCTTTCTTGGCAGGACTGCCTTGATCAAACAAAGAATTTTATTGATCCGACAGAAAAGTATTTTCCGGAAATAATTGCCGAGATCAAAGGTGTCGCCAAAGGTTCAGGTCTAGACTTTGTTGAACTATTTGCACTCACAATTGAAGAATTTTATTCCGAACACTATTATCCCAAAGGTTGCACCGACATCATCACCCTTCCTCCAGCTAGCGAACATACTCTTGTAGCCCACAACAATGACTTACCTCCCAGTTATTACGATACCCTTACTGCTGTTGAATGGAACTTTGATGACGGTACTCGGATGTTCACGGTTGGTCTTGCCGGATACATGGTTAGTGTTGGTATAAACAACCCCAAAATTGTTTTAACGGGAAACGCTGTAACTCCTACAGATACCCGTATAGGTGTCCCCAGAGCCGTTATTGCTAGAGCAATCTTATTAGCGAAAACTTTCGATGATGCCGTTAAAATTGCTACCCACCCAGCAAGAGCATCCTCTTACAACAACATTATTACTTCCCCGGGACAAGCGATTAGCGTTGAGGGTTCTGCTACAAGTTACGACTATATCTTTCCGGTAAAAGGAATTCTTACTCACAGCAACCATTATTGTTCTCCCAAAATGCTCGCTTTTGAGGGTCACCCATATTACACAAGTTCCATTCAAAGATTAGCTTCAGCCGAAAAACTTATTGCAAAATCAAAAATGCCCATTGATCTTAAACTCGCCGAATCATTCCTTAAAGACCACGGTCCGGAGAATATTCCCAGTGACAACACTGTTTGTCGTCACGGCAAGGAATCCGCAACCACTTTCGGCTTCGCCGTTGACCTCGATGAGGGCATAGTCGAACTTGCCTCAGGCAATCCCTGCCAAAACCCATTTGTAAGGATTTGGCAGACAGAATAGTACTCAACCCGATAGTGGAACAGACAGAGATAGGTGATAATGGAAGATATGAGTCGCTTTACCAAGCTACTGCTCCTCTTTATTACCGGTTTCCTTATTGGTTATTTTTTATTTATTACTTACCCTTTTCCCATCCCCATTGCCAGTCGCCTTCCGGAGCTATTATTTCCCAAATCATCTCCACCCTTGGTTCTCATTTTTACCGGTGATGTTATGCTCGGTCGCTCCGTCAATACTCGAATTCAAAAATATACCGACCCCACCTGGCCATTCAGAAATATTTCCTCTTTTTTATCTGCCGGAGACCTAACTATCATCAATTTGGAATCTCCCTTTATTACCGATTGCCGTCCGACAGATGCAGGAATGATTTTTTGTGCCGATCCTAAAAATGTTTTTGGACTTGTCTCTGCCGGAGTAGATATTGCCACTCTTGCCAACAATCACATCAATAATCAAGGGCGAGAGGGGAAAGATGAAACAGTTTCGATTTTAAAAACAAACGGCATTCTCCCTGTGGTTTCCAAAAAAACGGAGTTTAATACGGTAAAGAATACCAAACTGGCAATACTATCCTTCTCCGATTTTCCTCAAGTAGATGAGAAAGAGGTCGAAAACCAAATATCCACAGCTTCGAAATCTGCCGACCTGGTCATTACCACTTTTCACTGGGGAGCAGAATACCAAAGACATCCAACCTCAAGACAAGTGTTTCTTGCTCACCTGGCCATCGATTCCGGTGCCGATATCGTAGTTGGACATCATCCTCACTGGATTCAAACCGAAGAAATTTATCTTGGAAAACCCATTTACTACTCCCTCGGTAACCTTGTTTTTGACCAAATGTGGTCGGAGGAAACACGTCTCGGTGAAATCTTAAGAGTTACCTATCAAGACGGCAAACTGGTAAAAAAAGAAGTCTTTCCTATAAAAATTTTTGACTACGGCCAACCCAAATTTTACCCTACTTCGGATCTGAAATAGGCAATCGTCTGGACGAGTCCTTTTTCTAGTGGGATCAAAGGTTCCCAGGATAGTTTTTCTTTCGCTAAAGTAATATCCGGTTTTCGGATCTTTGGATCATCTTTAGGTATATCCTTAAAGACAATCTTACTTTTTGACTCGGGAATCATTTTCAAAACAATCGCCGCCAACTCTTTAACCGTAAACTCCCCGGGATTTCCAATATTTACCGGTCCGATAAATCCCAGATTATTTTCCATCATTTTCAACATGCCGTTAATTAGATCGTCTACATACTGGAAACTTCTTGTTTGCGAACCATCGCCATAGATCGTGATGTCCTGACTGGAAAGTGCTTGGACAATAAAGTTTGAGACTACCCTTCCATCATTTGGATCCATGTTTGGGCCATAGGTGTTAAAAATTCTGATTATTCTTACGGGAAGTTCAAATTTTCGAAAATAATCAACAATTAACGTTTCAGCCGCCCTTTTCCCCTCGTCATAACAGGATCGAACTCCAATCGGATTTACGTTGCCCCAGTAACTCTCTTTTTGAGGGTGTTCTAGGGGGTCTCCATAGACTTCTGATGTCGATGTTTGCAGTAGTCTGCAATTGTTATTTTTTCTAGCCAAATCCAGCATATTCATCACCCCGATCACGGAAGTTTTCCAAGTAAAAACGGGGTCTTTTTGGTATGCAGGCGGGGAAGCCGGACAAGCTAAGTTATAAATTCTATCTAATCCGGTAATTTCCAATGGATTTGTGATATCGTGTTCAATTACTGAAAAATTCCCCGATCCCAAGAGTTTCTCAATATTCTTTTTTCTTCCGGTGTAAAAATTATCTACACACACAACCTCATTGCCTTCATCAACAAGTCTTTTACATAAGTGTGAACCAATAAATCCCGCTCCTCCAGTCACCAGTATTTTCATTATGTAATTCTACCCCAAACTTGACAACCTTCCTCTTCCTCTCTATAGATTAATCAGTATGAAAAAAATTAACCAACTTTTTTCCCTGTTAGTTCCAGCCTTTTTATTCATTTCTGTTTTTGCTTCCTCGGTCAACGCAGTCTTTTTTCAAACCGGAGACAACCTTGTAATACCCAAAGAAAAAATAATCAACGAAACCGTCGCCGTTTCCGGTTCTTCTCTTACTATTAATTCGAACATCAGTGGGGACCTTTTCTGTGCTGGTCAAAATGTTGTAATCAACGGGAACATCAAGGGTGATATCATTTGTGTTGGCCAAAATATCAAAATCAACGGCACTGTTGATGGTAATATTCGCGCCGCAGGCCAGACAATCGAGGTTTTTGGCCAAGTCACCAGAAATCTTTCGATTGCCTCACAACAGCTTATTCTCGGCCCAAAGTCACAAATAAAAGGTGATGTATTCTTTGGGGCTCAAAATGTCGAACTAGGTGGTGTCATGGGTCGTGACCTAGTCGGAGCCGGTGACTCAATTACTATTACAGGGTCTCTTTTAAGAAACGCCACTGTTACTGGAACAAAGCTATCCATAATCGAAACGGGAAAAATTGGTGGCAATCTTGACTACTACATGGAAAAAACCGCCACGGCTTTAATTGGCGAAAAAACTGTTAAAGGAAATATACTAAGACACGATATTGTTACCCCTTCAAAACCCGCACTAGACAGACAGATGGCTGGCCTCACCAGCGCAGCCATTATCTTTAAAACCATATTTGGAATCCTCTCTTTCGGTCTTCTTGGTTTGGTTATCATCTACTTCGACAGAAAAAATACCAAAAGAAAAATTTCCTCAATCATCAATAAGCCCTTAATCAGCGGACTTATTGGTTTGGCGGTTTTAATCACTGCTCCTTTGGCCCTCATTATTATTCTGGCCACGGTTATTGGTATACCTCTTGCCTTTGTCCTCATGTTTGTTTATATCATCGCTCTGATTACCGCCTCACTCTACCCTTCAGCCATATATGGAAAACTCTTTTTTGAAAAAGTACTTCAAAAAACAAATACTTCGCTTTATTCTCAAATGTTTCTAGGGGTAATTTTGCTCGGGTTTGTTTCGATTATTCCGGTAATTGGTTGGATAATCGCTTTTGTATCCTTCTGCATGGGGCTTGGCGCCTCCCTCGTTTCAATGTTCCCCGAAAAAGCTAAAGCCTGATTTGGTGTATCATTCAGCGACCCCTTTTTCCTCTGGGTCTTAACATGTTCCTACGTTGTTTCCGATGTCTTTCCTTTTTTGTCTTCCGAGGTTTTTCGTTATGAATAAAATCTGGATCTTCTACCGTCAGATAATAATCAAGGCTTATGTACGCACCCCTTAACTGTTTTCTTGCTAAAAGGAGTCTTGCCTCGGTTGTCCTATCTTTATCTCTGTGACAGGGTTCGGAAAGATGTTGAATATTTTCCTCTGCATTTATTTGTTCATAACTCCACCCCCAAAGCTTTCCAATACATTTTGGAGTAAAGTGATCTACCGTATTTCCAACACCATCACATGACTCGTTATGAACCGGAGCCTCACATGGAGGGTAGTACTCGACCTCTGACTTATTCATTTAGAGAAAATATATCACCACAAATTAAAATTACTAGAGGCAAAATATGGAATTGTAACAGGGCAAATTTATCCTGGGTTTTAAAACCACCAAAACCCAGGTCTCTTTATCTATGGTCGGGGTGTGGAGAGTTGAACTCCAGCCGTGCGGCCCCCAGCCGCAAATACTACCGTTATACTACACCCCGAATGTGAAAATTATATCATGTAGAAGCCAAAACAGGCTTGAAGTTTCGGTAAAACTTTGGTTTAATTAATATATGACCCGTATTTTAATAATTTGTTCCTTCTGTAAGGGAAAAATATATCGAAATCCGAGCAGTATAAACAGTAAACATAATTTTTGTAATCATCACTGTTCAGCTTCGTTTACCAACAGAAAAAGAACTACAAAACTATCGGTTTTAAGAAAAACTCGGGTAATTCTATCTCCGCTTTGCAAGCAGTTTGGCTGTTCCAATCACATTGGTCTAGAAAATAAAATATTTTGTTCATATCAATGTAAAAAAGCCTTCTATCAAAGCGGACACTCACAATTCAAAGAAGAAAGTATAAAAAGGGTCAGTTCCTTCATGAAAGAATATGGCAGATTACCTGTTAAACGAGAGTTTTCTCAAGGATACAAAAGAATTCTTCACGTCTTTGGTTCCTGGAATAATCTGATCAAATCTGCAGGTTTCGAACCCAATCCAGTATTATTTTCTCGGAAATATATCGCCAATGACGGACACGGATGTGACTCTTTATCTGAGAAAATTATTGATGATTGGATGTTTGCACGGAAGATTCCACACCTGATAAAAGAAAAATATCCTTGGAATAACGGCATGACAGCTGATTTTAAAGTTGGTGAATATTGGATTGAATTATTTGGACTTGTTGGTCAATTGAAGTCATATGATTGTTTAATGAAAATAAAACTTCAAAAAATCAAAGAACACAATTTAAACTTAATTAGTTTGTTTTTAAGTGATTTGTTTCCACATAATCATCTTCAAGATAAATTAGACATCTTGCGAAAACGGTCAACTTATCTATAATGACTAGTAGATTAGCAAAAAACCCGAAAGTTTATGCCCAAAAAAGCAAAAGAAGAGAAAGCCAAAGTTGTCCAAGTAAGTAACAATGATGATCGTCTAACTGCCGTCAAAATTGCTATGCAGCAAATCACCAAACAGTACGGTGAAGGCGCCATCATGCGCATGGGCTCAGACAAAATCAACGAAAAAATTCCCGTCATTTCCTCTGGTTCAATTAGTCTCGACCTTGCTCTTGGTGTTGGTGGTTTTCCCAAAGGTAGAATTATCGAGATCTACGGCCCAGAAGCCTCGGGCAAAACGACACTTGCTCTCCATGTTATAGCCGAAGCCCAAAAGGCGGGTGGAGTCGCCGCTTTCATCGACGCTGAACACGCCGTCGACCCGACAAGAGCCAAATCCATTGGAGTTGATCTGGATAGTCTCTTACTTTCCCAGCCGGACAATGGCGAACAAGCCCTGGAAATTGCCGAAACACTCATCCGTTCCGGTGGTGTTGATGTTGTCGTCATCGACTCTGTCGCCGCCCTTGTCCCTAAAGCCGAAATTGAAGGCGAAATGGGGGATGCTTCTATGGGCATGCAGGCCAGACTCATGAGTCAAGCCCTAAGAAAAATCACTGGTGCTATTTCCAAAAGCAAATGTATTGTCATCTTTACCAACCAACTTCGCGACAAAATTGGTGTCATGTTTGGCAATCCGGAAGTGACCACTGGAGGAAAAGCCCTCAAGTTTTATGCTTCGATTCGTATTGATATGCGCAAAATTGGCAACATCCAAGAAGGTGAAGAAATTGTTGGCTCTCGTCATCGTGCCAAAATCGTCAAAAACAAAGTGGCTTCTCCATTTAGATCCGCGGAATTCGACATTCTCAATATTGGGGGTATTAGTAAGTTGGGAGATCTTCTGGACACCGCCATCGCCTACGAAATCATTGAAAAAGCCGGCGCGTTCCTGAAATACAACGGCGAAACTATTGCCCAAGGAAGAGAGGCTGCCAAAGCCATCCTGGCTGAAAAACCGGAAATGATCGAAAAAATCAAGAAGGAAGTCGTTGCCAAAGTCAATGCCGGAGCAACTATCACCAAGTGAGATCAGAGCTAGTCTCATAAAATACGCCGCCTTTTGTCTTAGCCGAAGACCGTATTTTGAGGAAACAATTCGCCAAAAACTTGTTTTAAGGTCCAAAAAGCTTAAGTTTAAAAACACGACCAAGATAGTCACAGATATCCTAAAAGATCTAAAAAAGAGCGGCTATCTCGACGATCCCTACCTTGCTCAGGCTTTCGCCAGACGTCAACTTGATAAGTGTTATGGCCCCAGGGTAATTAGTCTCAAACTAGGCAGAATGAAGCTAACTAGGGAAGTAATAGACCTCGCCCTAGAGGAAGCAAATGTCGATAAACAAGTTGCTGCCATCAGAAAATATACCCTCAAGTACCCAAAACTAGACAAATACAGGCTTACCGGGAAGCTCTATTCTCGAGGCTTCAGTTCCTCCGCTATAAATAAACTATTTGACGCCGAGTACATTGAAGACTAAAATATGGTTACTAATCTAAGAAGTCACTCTTAAAATTACGCAATGTTCGATATAAGCAATACCAATATAAAAATAATTCAGTCGCTTCGCGTCTGAGTTTGCGTGGTTTCCCTGGGTTTTTCTTAGACTAGGTTTAATATTTTTTATAAACCGATGTCATTACTATCAATTTTTCAAACTAATCTTTTTAAGGCCTCCACGGTTCCTTCTTCACCTACTAAAAAAACTACCTCTCCAGAGCCAGTCGCCATCAAAAAAGACGAAACCAAAGTTACTGCCTCTTCAGTCGACACTGCCGCCATTATTGCCCAAGCCCAAGCTCAAGCCCAAAACCAGGCCAGAGAGATTATTCTCGCCGCTAAAGACGAAGCTTTCAAGCTTAAAGATCAGGCCCTTAAAGATACTCGAATTCAACTTGAAGATATTGAAATTAGAGTCAAGGCCTTAGCTCAAAAACAGCAAGGTTTGCAAACTCTAGAGGACCAAGTCAGAAAAGAAAAACTTACTCTGGAAGCCCAGCAAAAGCAGGCCGAAGAAATGAAAGCCAAAATAGCCGAAGAGGAAACTGCCATGGCCAAAAAGCTGGAGAAGATTGCTTCTCTAACGACGGAACAAGCCAAAAAAGAACTACTCGCTCAAGTGGAAAAGGGCTCTTCACAGGAAATAGCCAGAATTATTAAAGAAACCGAAGAAAAAGCCAAAATTGAGGCCGAAGATGTCGCCAGAGAAATTCTTGTCGACTCCATGCGCGCCGGAGCTACCGACTATGTTGCCGAGTACACCATTTCTACCGTTCCAATCCCGGATGAAGAAACCAAAGGCCGTATCATTGGCAAGGACGGACGAAACATTCGTATTTTTGAAAAAGTGTCCGGTTGTGATGTTTCTATGGATGACGCTCCTGATGAGGTAAAACTTAGCAGTTTTGATCCGGTAAGACGTGAAATCGCTCGCGTAACCCTAATTCGCTTAATTAAAGATGGTCGTATTCATCCTGCACGTATTGAAGAGTACTTTGATAGAGCTCGTCGTGATGTCGAACAACTAATGTTCCAGGAAGGTCAGAAACTTTGTCACGCCGTTGGTGTTTACAACATGCCCCGTGACGTCATTGCTGTCCTTGGTCGTTTTAAATTCCGCACTTCCTATGGCCAGAACATGATTAGTCACACCCTCGAGGAAACCAGAATTGGTATCAAACTCGGAAACGAAGTAGGCGCCAACATTGACACTATTCGACTTGGCTGTCTTCTTCACGACATCGGTAAGGTTATTGAAGGAGAAGGTAATCATGTTGAGTTAGGTGTCAATTATCTTAAAAAATATAACCTTCCTCAGGCGGCCATAGACTGCGTTGCCCAACACCACGAGGACGAGGAATTTAGCTCGGTTGAGTCCATGCTTGTATATATCTCAGACGCCATCTCAGGTAGTCGCCCCGGTGCTCGCCATGAAAATACCGAAGAATATGGCAAAAGAATTAAACAACTTGAAGAAATAGCCAAGAAACATCCTGAAGTGGAAGATGCTTATGCTATCTCAGCCGGTCGTGAAATTCGTGTCATTGTCAACCCTGGCAAAGCCGGTGATGATCAGTTGTCGATTTTGGCTCAAGCCATTCGCGACGAAATCCGCTCAACTATGACCTTCCCTGGAACCGTCAAGGTAAATGTCATTCGCGAGACTCGAGCCGCCGAAATTGCAAGTTAGACTTGCATAAACCGTTCTTTTGATGGTAACATCAGCTAAATTAATTAATACTTGCTGCCCAAATCACCTTAAGGGGGTGAAAAAATATGACCAAACAAACACTCATCGGCATAGTGTCCAAAAAGGTACACTTGACCAAGAAGGCAGTTAAAGAAACCGTTGACACATTTTTCGAAGAATCTATTGCCGCACTCGGTAAAGGAGAAAAAGTAGTTATTTCCGGTTTCGGCACTTTTTATGTGGGAAAGGTTGATGACAAACAAGTTGTTCCGTTCGGCAACGAAGGTAAAAGACAAGTCGTCAAAGGCCACAAAGTCATCAATTTCCATGTCGGTAAGCCATTAAAAAAGAAGGTTTGGTAATGCCGTTCGTTTTCATCAAAACTTTCGGTTGTCAGGCAAACAAATCCGACTCCGAAAGAATTCTTGGTGATTACTCCTCCAGAGGATATCAAGAGACCTCGGAATGGAAAAAAGCGGATGAAATTGTTCTCAATACCTGTTCTGTTCGTCAATCGGCCGAAGATAGGGTTCGTGGCTTTCTTCTCAATTTGACAAAATATGTTAACGAAACTGGCAAATCAAAACCCAAAGTAATTCTTACCGGCTGCATGCTTCACTTTAAGGAAAAAGAAATTAAAGATCTTCTTCCGGAAGTTGATGAAATTCTTCCTATCGCCGAAGTCGGTTTCAATCAAAAAGCAGTAAGAAAAGACAAGGATAATGCTTGGGTCCCCATTTCTACCGGCTGTAACTCATTTTGCACCTACTGTATTGTTCCGTTCTCCAGAGGTAGGGAAAGATCGCGCCCTTTAGATGACATCCTTAAAGAGGTTGAAAGTCTCGCTAAAGATGGCTACAAAGCAATAAATCTCCTCGGCCAAAACGTCAACTCGTATGGTTTGGAAAAATCAGGAATAAATCTTCGCAAACTCTACATGGATAAAGAAAATTTTTCGCCGAATTCAATCCCTAGTAACCAATCTCAATATGAAAAACCAACGACGACACCACCCTTTGTTTTGCTCCTCCAAAAAATTAGTCAAATTTCCGGGGTCGAAAAAATTACTTTCTTCACCAGCAACCCTTGGGATTTTTGGGATGAGTTAATTGATGAAATTGCCGCTAATCCCAAAATTGATCGCTTTATTCATCTTCCGGTTCAATCTGGAAGCAACCAAATTCTAAAACTAATGAATCGGGGATACACCAGGGAGTCGTATCTATCTCTGGTTGAAAGAATCAGGACAAAAGTCCCCGAGGCGGTTTTTGGTACAGACATCATTGTTGGCTTTCCTGGTGAAACGGATACGGATTTTCAGGATACTTTGGATCTAGTCAAGAGGGTCGGATTCAAAGTTGCCTTTGTAGCCAGATACTCTCCTCGTCCGGGAACTGCTTCCTTCAGACTCTACCCAGACGATGTTTCTGCCAAAGTAAAAAAAGAAAGATGGGAAATTCTCGATCAAATAGCCAACAAAGACAACTTGGCGGATCGACCCCTAATTCCCTAATATGAGGAACAATAAACAAAAAATCATTATTATCTGCGGGCCAACCGCCTCGGGCAAAACAAATTTGGCTCTTCAATTGGCCAAAGAGTTAAAAAATGCCAACATTCTTTCTGCTGACTCAAGACAGGTATACCAAGATCTTGATCTAATTACCGGAAAGGACATCCCCAAGAACCTTCCGTCGGGAATAAAAGTTTTTGGTCACGATATCTTTACTCCAAATGAAAGAGCCAATCTCGCCGACTTTGTTCGTTACTCACAGAAATTAATTAAGGAATCAAGATTATCAAACACCCCCCTAATTATTGTTGGCGGTACCGGGCTCTACTTAAAAGCTCTCACTCAAAATCTCTCCGATATCTCTATTCCACCTAATCCTCTTCTTCGTCAAGAGTTGGAAAAACTATCCGTCGAAAGACTCCAAGAATTACTCCAAAAAGAAAATCCAAAAAAACTGTCATCTCTCAACCGTTCCGATTTTATGAATCCACGACGGCTAATTAGATATCTCGAAATATCACGGTCAAAAACGAGATCGTCTGATATTAATATTTCTACAAAAGATACCTCTTTTTACTGGGTCGGACTTCTTCCAGACAAAGACACTCTAAAAAACAGTATTCGCCAACGCGTTCTGGAAAGGATCAAGCTGGGAGCCGTTGCTGAAGTCAGGTCTTTACTAAAGAGATATCCCGACAGAAGTCTTGCGATCTACACTAGTCTGGGAGTTCCCCAGATAATTGCCTTCCTGGAAGGAAAGCTCTCCCAAGAACAGTTAATCAAGGTATGGGCGAGCGCCGAAACAGACTACGCCCGTAGACAGATTGTTTGGTTTAAAAAACAATCAGGTATTGTTTGGTATGATAAAAGTACTGATAGAACCTTGCTGGTTGGTCAGCTGAAAAGAATATATCAATAAAATGCTTAAAAAAAGACGCATCATCTTTGATCTTTCCATCGCCAGTATCATCTGGGTTTTATTTTCTCTTGCCCTTGTTTTTAGTATCGTTCAACTTCTGGATATCATTGTCTTAATTTTTTCGGCAATTTTGATTACTTTGGCGATCTGTCCGCTTGTTGATTGGTTCGAAAAGTTCAAGATCAAGAGGGGACTCTCCGCGATGGTCATTCTCCTTACCTTCTTTGGTTTAATTATTACTTTGGCAGTTTCTGTAGCCACACCCTTGTTTAATCAGACAGAGCAGTTCCTTCAAAAACTCCCCGCCCTTGTTGAAAAGGTCAGTCCTATAAAATTTGATGTCAACTCTTTCTCAACCCAAATTTCTCAAGTTCCCAACCAAGTTTTTAAGATTGCCCTAGATACTTTTTCCGGATTTCTCACCGTTTTCGCCGTCATTGTTCTTAGCTATTACATGATTCAGGAGATGCACAAGCTAAAAGGCTACTTTAACTTTTGGTGGTCCGAGAAAGGCAATCAGTATTATCAAATCGTCGAAAAACTTGAAGTCGAAATTGGACGTTGGATTCGGGGGGAAATTCTCTTAATGCTCATCGTTGGCGTTTTAAGTTATCTGGGTTACATCATTGTTGGTCTTCCCTATGCTATTGCCCTTGGTGTTATCGCCGGTATTTTGGAACTAGTTCCTAATGTTGGTCCCACGGTTGCGACCGTCCCTGCCGTCCTTGTTGGCTTTTCTATCTCTCCCGCTCATGGAATTGGTGCTCTAGTCGTCTCTATCATTGTTCAGCAGCTGGAAAACAACTTTATTGTTCCCAAGGTAATGCAAAAAGCTACCGGCCTAAATCCGATTATTACCCTTCTTGCCATCATGATTGGTTTAAAACTAGGCGGGCCGATACTTGCTGTTCTTTCGCTTCCTGTTGTTTTATCTGCCAGAGTAATTCTTGCCCACATTAAAGTCAACAAGACCACCAACATTCCTGAGATTCACTAACCCTTTCGGGACCCCCGGGCCATAGTAAGCCGGATTCTGTCTAGGAGGAACATCTATCTAATGCTCGAGACTTCTGGGACGGAAAAGATACCTTAATCCCAATTCGTCGATTGCAGCGGGGCGGGTTACCACTTGCTTAGAATTACTTCTAAGCAATCTCTTGTATCCAAGAGCGTTTCACCTTTATTCGTCTCTGTGGCCCTATCGCGCCTCTCGAGTCACCTCGAGAAGAACCGAGTTTCCTCGGCCACCCTATCTTTTAGCTGTCCGGACTTTCCTCCCTACCTTGCGGTAGGGCGTTCCTCACCAGCACCCGGGAGTACTCCTATTATATAGTAAAACCCATAGTATTGCATATACTTCAGGCTTGTCATATAATACGCACAGCACTTTAATCTATTGTTCAAAATAGGAGGCCGTAGTGGTCAAGGTAAAATCACCCAAAGATGTCACCCCGAAACATAAATATCTTTTAGTAATATTTAAGACGACAACTTATCATGTCGAAGGAGACGAAAGGTCAAGAACCAACCCCGGCCATGGGTATCCAGCACATGATGACAAAATTGACTCAACGGAAACCCATGCTTTTGAAGATCTGATTGATCTGGAATCAGAACTGGTCAAGTTATACGAAGAAGAAAGAACTCGCAACGATTTGCTCGTTATTGATGTTGCGCGTACATCTGAGCCCAAAGCATCAATCAAGGTTGAATTTAAATAATTTTAAATTCCGTCCCGGCATACGTCGGGACTTTTTTGTTGACAAAACAAAAATTCTCTATAAGATAGATATATGAACACAAGTGTTTTTTACTCTTTTGAGACCTCTCTCGTTTATGCCTTCAATCAAGTCTTAGTCGGCATCGTCAGTTTTATCCCCAGTCTTTTGGGAGCCATAGTCCTGTTTTTACTAGGTCTTATTCTCGCCGGTTGGCTAAAAACCCTCACCATCAAGCTTGTCAATCTCACCAAACTCGGAGGACACATCAAAAACTCCGCCGTCAAAGAGTTCTTCAAAAACGCTCAAATGACCCAAAAAATTGAGATTATTATAGGTGAGATTGTTCACTGGTTAGTCATCATTCTATTTTTCATTGCCAGTATCAATATTCTTGGTCTTACGTCGGTCAGTGAGTTCCTCAACAACATCATTTTGGGAATTCCTACCCTTGTTGCTGCCATCATCATCCTTGCTGTCGGTATTTTTATTGCCGGTTTCTTGGAAAAGATGGTCAAGGGCTCACTTGGTTCTCAGGACCCCGCCTTTTCCCGTCTGGTTGGCAAGGTAGTTAGCTACGCCACCTTAACCCTCTTTATTCTCGCCGCCATCTCTCAACTTGGTATCGCTCGTTTTTTCATCGAGACTACCTTCACTGGCTTTATCGCCGCTCTATCTTTGGGTATTGGTATTAGTCTTGGCTTTGGATCAAAAGATCTGATCAAGTCTCTCCTTGAAGGCTGGTACAAAAATCTTAAAAAGAAGTAAAAACTTCTTTTTCCAACAAAAAACCCAAGGTAGATTTCTCTCTCTTGGGTTTTAAGACGGCTTTTACTTAGCGCCGATTTTGAACATTTTGGTGCCACATACTGGACAAACAGCTTTAACGGCTGGTTTACCATTTTTCATAGTAACTCTTTCGAATTCGGTAACGTCTCTTTTGGCTCTACATTTTACACAATAGATCTGCATTTTCTTGGTTCACCCCCTTTCTTTTTGTTAGTGCCTTGATAAATACTGCCACAAAGCTAACTCCAAGGCTAGGACAAGCATAGATAGAAGAAAAGTCTTTGTCAAGTCCAATCTCAAGAATCTTTTTCCCGTCTCTCCTAGAACAACCACCGTTTTAGCGCTTTTTGTGCCTGTTTGAAGCCACTCGGCCTTAACCTGGAAAGACTCACGCTCTTTTTGTCGGATTTCACTTCTGACTTTTTCTTTTCTGGTTTTTCTCTGTTTAGACATGGGTCGAGTATAGTAAACTTAATATGTCTATGATACCAACAATTTACATTTATGGGGCGGTTGCTCTATGGCTAGTTATCATTACTATCCTTTTAGTCAGAATGCTTCTTCATTACAAAAATCTTACAGCTGGTGTCTCCAAAAAAGATCTTATCTCTTCTCTCAACCACCTAATTTCCACTTCGGAAAGAAATGCCAAAGACCTTGAACTCTTAACCGAAAAACTCAACTACGAAATTAACGAAAATAAAAAACATCTTCAAAAACTGGGATTCAAACGCTATAACCCTTTCACTGATACTGGTGGTGATCAAAGTTTCACCGCCGCTCTTTTAGATGACTTGGGGGACGGTATTATGATAAGCTCATTACATAGTCGCGAAAACACGCGTCTTTATGCCAAAAAAGTCCACGGTGGCAAAGTTAGCGCACAAACTTTAAGTAGCGAAGAACAAGAAGTTATCAAACAAGCTTTAAAATAATTCATGTCCTCAGTAAAATTATTCTCCCTAAAAACAATTATTGGCCTTATTGTTACTTTTATAGTCTCCGGAGGAGTTGCTTATGCCATCGTCCCTGCTTCAGGAGGAGTGTTGATCTCTCCCAAAATAGAAGAAGAAGCTAGCATTAAGTCCACCGGTTTTGGTCAATTTGCCAATGAACCAAAAACCGAAGCCTGTCCTTTAAACGGCAAGCTCTACAGTAAATCCGAAAAAGCTCTTTGGGAAACCCGTCGTCCTATTTTGGCTATGATCGAAAATGATGCCTCAGTCAGACCTCAATCCGGTTTGTCTTCGGCCGATATTGTTTACGAAGCCGTCGCTGAAGGAGGTATTACCCGTTTTATGGGTGTCTTTTACTGCGGTGCTCAGTCCGACACCATGAGAGTTGCTCCGGTTAGATCTGCTCGTATTTATTTTGTAAACCTTGCTGCCGAGTACAACACTCCAATTTATATGCACGTTGGGGGCGCCAACTGCGGACGCGACGAGGCTTCCGGTCAATGCGTCTCCAACCCCAAAGCTTTTGCCATAGAAGAGCTCGCCAAGCTTGGCTGGAGGAAACCAGGTGGCAATGATTTTGACACCATCGGAGACATCGGCGTCCCTGTCATGAAAAGAGATTACGACAGACTTGGTACTGCCGCTACAATCGCCACCGAACACACCTATGTTGGTTACTTGCCTTATGCTTGGAAGGAAGCCGAAAAAAGAGGCTATACCGCCAAGATGCCCAACGACAAACCCTGGCTGTCGGGATTCACGGCCTGGAAAAATAACCCGAACTTAGCCGTTTCCGGAACTCCAGCAACCGACGTTAAGTTTGGATTCTGGGAAAACTACTCCGATTTTTCCGTCGAATGGAAGTACGATTCCACAAGTAAAACCTACCTTCGTTTCAATGGTGGTAAACCCCATATGGACCTCGACACCAATTTGCAACTATCCGCTTCAAATGTCATCGTTCAGTTTGCTAAAGAAACTGAGCTTGGTGACTACGGTAAACACTTGTACTACGATGTTATTGGTTCCGGAACTGGTTACGTCTTCCAAGACGGTGTTGCGGTAGAAGTTACTTGGAAAAAAGCCAAACAGAAGGATCGCACCATCTTTACCGACAAAGCTGGCAAAGAGGTTGTCTTTGTTTCCGGTAATATCTGGGTAGAAATATTACCCATTGGCAACAAAGTCGTATACAATTAAGGATATTAGGCCTGCCCCAAATATATGGCCAAACTATCAGACTTAATCATTTCCAAGGTAAGAGTTAAACTTCTAAAGATTTTTCTTTCGGACGCGAAGAACATGTTTTATGTTCGTGAATTAACCAGAGCTACCAAAGAAGAGATTAATGCGGTTAGACGTGAACTTGATCACCTTCAGAAGGCAGGTCTTCTTAAAAGTGAAAAGCGCGGTAACCGCCTTTACTACTCCGTTAAGACAACTTTTTCCATCTATCCGGAACTTTCAAATTTAATTTCCAAATCCACCGGCCTTGGTAAACTCGTTCTCAAAAACAAAAGTAAACTTGGTTTTGTTAAATTTTCTTTCATCTCCCAAAAACTTGCTCGTGGTCTAAAGCGAGATCCGGAGGAAGTTGATCTCATGATTATTGGCAAGATCATCATGCCTCAAGTTGCCATCCTGGTTAAATCCGCCGAGAAACTATTAAACACCGAGATAAACTACTCCTGCATGACCGAAGACGAGTTCAACTATCGAAAAAATCATCAAGATCCCTTTATTATCAAGGTTCTTCTCCAGCCTCGTATTACTCTCATTGGAGATGAAATCCAGCTACTAAGCTAATGGCCATTCAAAAAATTCTCAAAGTCGGCAACTCGCTTGGAATTACCATCCCCTCAAATCTGGTGAAAGATCTTTCTTTAAAACCTGGTGATCAGGTCGATGTTAAAAGAGAATTAAACAACTCCCTTACGATTGATTTTGTCGACAGTCATCAATTAAGTCTTGGTCTTTCTCCTCACGGCAGAAACAAAAAGCATCTATAACTTACCTATATATGAATCTTTCAAAACCCCAAAAGGTTTTTATCTTTATCTGCGTCATCAGTCTTCTTTCTTTGTATCTAGTTCTTCCAGCTAAGATCTTTAATTTTTCGGTTCCGCGTCTTAATTTAAAAATTGGTAATCTGGACTTCTCTCAAGAAATTGAGCTCAAGCAAGGTCTCGATATTAAAGGGGGTCTCCAGGTTACTCTCACCGCCGACATGCAGGAAATCAAACCAGAGGATCGCCCTACGGCTTTAGAGTCACTCAAAACTAATATCGGACGGCGCATCGACTTTTTTGGTGTCTCTGAATCTGGTATTAAAACCGCCATTTCGGGAAGTGATTACCGCCTTATTCTTGAGCTTCCTGGAATTTCCAATCCGGAACAAGCCCTTGAACTAATTGGCCAAACAGCCAAGATGGAGTTTGCTCTTCCTATATATACCGAAGGTAAAACGGCAACAGAAGCCGCTACTCTCTCAGACTTCGCTTTGACAGATCTGACCGGTGCCGATCTTGCTCGCGCAGCAGCCACCTTCGATTCTTCAAATAGTCAGCCCGTGGTTGATATTGTCTTCAAAGACTCGGGTAAGGCCAAGTTTGCCAAGCTCACCAAAGAAAACATCGGTAAACAAATAGCGATTCTCCTTGATGGTTATCCCGTTACTATGCCCACGGTTCAGGTCGAAATTCCGGATGGTAGGGCACAAATAACAGGCAGTAATACCATTGAAGAAGCCAAGGCTTTAGCAGTTCAGTTAAACGCCGGTGCTCTTCCTGTTCCGGTCAGCGTCTTAAGCCAAAAAAACATCCCCGCCACCTTAGGAGCCGACTCAATTCAGAAAAGTATCACTGCTGGAGCCATTGGTCTCTCTATGGTTGTCATCTTTATGGTTGGTAACTACGGTTGGATGGGTTTCATTGCTTCCATTGGTTTGGTTCTCTATGGTCTATTTACTCTCACGCTTTACAAACTTTTCTCGGTTTTTCTCAGCCTTCCGGGCATTGCCGGCTTCTTACTTTCCGTCGGTATGGCTGTCGACTCCAACATTCTTGTTTTTGAACGTTACAAAGAAGAAATCAGAGCGGGGAGGTCCTGGCCTGTGGCTCTCGAGCTGGCTTTTGGTCGTGCTTGGGACAGTATTAAAGACGCTAACACGGCCACCATCATCACCGGTTTTATCCTTTTTAATCCCTTAAACTGGAACTTTCTCAACACCTCCGGAGCTGTTCGTGGTTTTGCCCTGACCCTTATACTTGGAATTCTCATCTCCCTCTTCACCGGTATCGTCGTCACCAGAAACCTTCTCCGCCTTTTTTATAAAGGCAAAACTTTAGAAATCAAAAAACAAAAATAATATGAACTGGATGAAGCACCTCTCTCTCTACTTTTTGATTTCTTCGCTAATCATTGTTCCGGGAATCTATTCTCTCGCTCGCTACGGATTCAAACCCTCCATCGAGTTTACTGGTGGCACTCGGCTCACCATTGAAGGCACCAAATCTTCACCCGATATTATTCTTCAGTCTTTTAAAGAGCACACGCCATCCCTTGAGGACTTCACCAAAAACTCCGTCACTCTAAAAACAAAAAATATTTCTCAAGATACTGCTCAAAAAGCCATTGACACATTAAAAAAAGATAATCCTGAAATCAAAATTACCGATTTCGAAAGTATTGGTGCTGCTCTCGGAAAAGAAACCATCAAAAAGACGATCAGCGCCTTGATTATCGCCAGTATCATGCTCCTCCTTTATATAAGTTTCGCCTTCAAACAGCTCAAATACGGCGTTTGTGCCCTTATCGCCATGTTTCACGACACCATTGTCCTTTTGGGGAGTTTCAGCCTTCTTGGTCACTTTTTTGGAGTAGAGATTGACCTTCTTTTCGTTACGGCAGTTCTTACCATTCTTTCTTTCTCCGTCCATGACACCATTGTCGTCTTCGATCGTATCCGCGAACTTTCTCATAAAAACAAAAGTGTCGACTACGTTACCCTAGTCAATCAGGCGGTCACCGAAACCATGGTTAGATCATTAAACAACTCTCTCACTATTATCTTTATGTTGATTGCCCTCTTCCTTATTGGTGGTGAAACTACCAAGTACTTCTCTCTCGCTCTTCTCATTGGAACCGTCACCGGCACCTACTCGTCCACTTTTACTGCTGCTCCACTTCTTATTGTCTGGAACAAGATTTTTGCCAAAAACAAGTAAGCTATTCTTTGGCTATCTCTTTAATTCGTGAAAGTAGATACTCCTTATTATTTTTGCTCGTATCTTCCAAGACCTCATCAAATAACTCCTTTAGTACTTTCCCGACTATTGGCCCCGGTTTCACCTTCAACACTTCCATTACATCTTTCCCGTTTACTACCATATCATTTATTTCCATCGGTTCAAAAAGTTGTTCTCCAATTCGCTTCTGTAACTCCATAAATCTCCAGCTGGTAGTTTTTGACCCGCTCCCTTTTCGATCGGCAATACGCAAAAGCACCATGTCGGCGATATTTTCCTTGCCCACTTTTCTGATAATTCTTCGAATAGCTGCGTCCGTCATTTCCGGTTGATAAGCAAACATGTGCATTCTCACCAGAGTTACAATTTTTTCCGTCTGTTTATTTGTAAATCTCAGTCTGTCACACATTTCCTTTGCCATTCTGGCACCGATTACCTCGTGTCCGTAAAAGGTAATCATTCCTCTCGTCGGTTGTTCAAAGCCACAATTTGCACACATCGTCATCTCTTCGGATAAATCTCTAAACATTTTTCCGCACTTTCGGCACTTATATCTTTGGCTTCTCGGTTTTCCTACATCATGAATGAATGTGGCAAAGCGTACAATCGGATCCGGTGAAGAACTACTTCGTAAACACTCGATCATGTGATCCAAGACAGTCAGAGTATGGTGTCCCCCTTGCATCACCCCACGTCCCTCTAGCACCTCAGGCATTATCTGCTCCATTAAGCCAGTCGAAATCAAAAGAGATACTCCATCCGCTGGATAGTTCGAGCCGATAATTTTTAAAAGTTCGTCGCGAACTCTCTCTTTACTTATCTTTTCAAGAAGCGGCGCTTTTACGGCAATTGCCTTTAATGTTTCTTCTTCAATTGCAAACCCCAGTCTGGCCGCAAATCGAATTGCTCTCATCATTCTCAGCGCATCTTCCCCAAAGCGTTTTTCGGGGTTCCCAACTGCTCGGATTAATCCTTTTTCAAAGTCTGCCAATCCTTCGACCAGATCAATTAACTCGTATTTTCCATCCCTTTGACCAATCACCAAAGCATTCACTGTAAAATCTCGGCGAGTTACGTCTTCTTCCAAAGTTTTTCCCCAACTCACATTGTCCGGTCGGCGAAAGTCAGAGTATTCTTTTTCTGATCGATATGTTGTCACCTCATAAAGTTCCTTTTTTCCACCGACCTCTACCTCATACGACACAGTTCCAAAGTCATTATTATAAAACGGATCGTATTTTTCTAAAACCTTTAAACTTTGTTCGGGAGTTGCGTTTGTGGTTAAGTCGCAGTTCTCCGGTATTTTTTCCATCAAGATATTTCGGACACCACCACCCACCAAATAGATCTCAAAACCTTCAGCAATAAACTCACTCATCACCCGCTTTAGCTCGTGAGGAAGTAAAATTAATTCGTCCGGTAATAAAAACCTTCTGTACACGCATAAATCTTATCACGGCAAACAAGGTAAAATACCCATATGGAAATAAGCTTTGAGGATTTGTTAATCCTAGCCAAAACCAAAAGAGCCGATATCGACGAAGCACGACTCAGAGAAGTCTATCTTTTTGCCGAGAAAAATCACGCCGGTCAAGTTCGTCAAACAGGGGAGGACTACATTGTTCACCCTCTTGCAACCGCTCATATTCTCGCCGGTTGGGGTCTTGATCAGGCCAGCCTTGAGGCCGCCCTTCTTCACGATCTGCCGGAGACGGCAAACATCGCCATCGAAGAACTGCAAAAAAAATTTGGTGAAGAAATTGCTAAACTGGTCGAAGGGGCCAATCGTGTCGGTAAAGTAAAGCTTAGAGGTAGTCAAAACTTGCAGTTTCTGGAAAACCTTAGAAGAATGTTTGTCGCTATGGCTCAGGATATTCGTGTTGTTCTTATTCGTTTGGCCGATCGACTTCATAATATTTCCACTCTTGATGCTGTTCCTCTTTCCAAACAAAAACGGATAGCCGTTGAAACGATGGAAGTCTATGCTCCCCTTGCCGAAAGACTCGGTATGGGTCGTCTTAAGGGAGAACTGGAAGACTTGGCCTTTCCTTACATCTTTCCTGAAGAATATACTTGGCTCCAGGAAATTGCCAAACCTCACTTTAAATACTCCGAAAAAAATGTTTCCGGCATCATGAATAAACTTCGTCAACAGCTGGTCAAACATGGTATCACTGCTCGAGTCGAGGGTCGACCAAAAAGAAAATATAGTCTCTATAAAAAACTCCTTCGTCCAGAGATCAACCGCGATATTACCAAAATTTACGATCTCATGGCGGTGAGAGTCATTACGGAAAATACGGCAAGTTGTTACTCCACTCTTGGCATAATTCATCAATACTGGAAGCCCGTTCCCAACGCTGGAATATCCGACTTCATTGCCCAGCCCAAACCTAATGGTTATCAGTCGATCCACACTAAAATTTTTGACAACATGGGGAACATTGTTGAGATCCAAATTCGCTCGGAGGAAATGCACCTTACCGCCGAGTTGGGTGCCGCTGCCCACTTTGCTTACTCGGATGCCAAAAGTCACGGTGCCTCGGATGAAAAGTTAACTGCTGGCACCGCCTTCAAGATTTCCGAAAAAATGTCTTGGGTCAAGCAGCTGGCCGGTTGGCAAAACCAGGTAAGCGCTGCCGGTGATAACCTCGAAGATTACAAACTGGATGCACTTTCTCAGCATATTTATGTTTTCTCCCCCAACGGTGATGTCTACGATCTTCCGGAAAACTCAACTCCGGTAGACTACGCCTTTGGTGTTCACTCAGACCTTGGCCATTACATCCAAACTGTCAAAATTAATGGTCGTATTGCTTCGCTCGATCAACCCCTAAAAAGCGGTGATATCATTGAAGTCCAAAAGTCAAAAACTATGAAAAAACCAAATAAAAACTGGCTTAGATTTGTTAAGACTCACAAGGCCAAAGAAGAGATTAGAAAAGCTGTCCAAGACCAACAATCCTAGTATAAAATTAAGGGGTCTCATGAAAATACTACTCAAGAACATCCTTCCTGACCTTCGCTCGGTTCTTAATATCGTTGCCTTGCTCTGTCTTTCTGTCTATTTTATTTTTGTTCCGATAATTAAGTCACCCTCTCCACGCCAAAAGCCAAATGTCAAAGCTGCTTTTGTTAGTGAACCACCAATGCCGGTTTCCAAAAATATTCCCGCTCCTCAAGTCACGGCCACGGGAATTTATATTACCGATCTCAAAACCGGTCAGGTACTACTCGAAAAAAATGCTCACACCAGACTAAAACCGGCTTCTCTTACTAAGATCATGACGGCTCTCGTTGCTATGGATTATTACAATGATGACTCCATTCTTTTGGTCAAAAATGGCCAAAACGCCAATGGCAACACGGTTAAATTACGCAAGGGGGACAAGCTCATTGCCAGTGATCTTCTTTATGCTCTTCTTGTTCCGTCGGGAAACGATGCCGCTGTTACTTTTGCCGAAAACTACCCTGGTGGATATCAGGCCTTCATTTCGCGAATGAACTCAAAGGCCACCGAGATGAGTTTGCAAAATACTCATTTTGTAAACGTTTCCGGAGTTGAAAGCCAAAATCACTATACCTCCGCTTTTGACATTACTGTTCTAGCCAGAGCGGCCCTTGCTCGTCCACAATTCTCGTCGATTGTTTCCACTCAAAAAATCACCCTAAAGAGCCTCAAGGGGAATATCTATCCCTTAGAAAGCACCAACCTTCTCCTTGGTCAACCAGGAATTTTTGGCGTCAAAACTGGTTGGACTCCCGAAGCTGGAGAGTGTTTGGTTATTCTCGTCGAAAAAAATGGTCATTCGGTACTCATCAGCATACTAAACAGTAAAGACCGTTTTGGGGAAGCACAAACTTTGTTCAACTGGGTTTTCGAAAACTATTCTTGGGAATAACCAACTACTTTTTAATCCACGACTCACTGACCGCGGAGACATAAGCCGTAAAGCCTTGATCGCCTAAGAAAATGTAAATTGGCATAGCATATCCGGTGCTGACGTCTGCGTCGTAGTATCCCAGGAACACTCGTCTGATTTTAACCTCGGCTGTTTTTGAATTCCCCTGATAAACAAACCCAGCACCACCTTCTAACTCAGCCCATGCTTCCTCTCCCGTTTTTATTGGATAAGTTCCATTTTTTGTGTAATCAATTTTGTTATACCCGAAACTCAAATTAATAATTTTATCGCTCAAATTTTTTGATCCGGATACAATGACTCTGATCAAGCCTTTATTTGGATCACCTCGATAAAAAGGATAACTAGCCACCACCTCTTTAGTTTTACTGGCAGGATCTACCTCATCCATATTTTTTCTAAACAAATCTAGTTGAACAAAATCAGCGTCGGACAAGGACAAAGCCACCGCGAGTTTTCCTCCATCATCTTTGAGGTAAGTCGCTTTTTCTACACCCACGATATCCGAATTCAAAAGACCCACCCTGCTCAAATAATTTTCCGTATCCATAATTACCGCTTTGTCGGAGGTAAAGCTGGCCATCGATGCCAGAGCCGGATTATTTTGCCACTGCCTGGTCAAACTAAAATGACCACTAATAATATTCATGTCTAATCTAGAGTTCAGTTGATCTTGATTTGTCCAAACGTAATTAGATCCTGATTTTTGTTCCGGTTTAAATAAAAATCCCAAAGCAGCCGCAGTCTCAATTGCCTTTTCGGCATCGGTAAAAGTACTCCTTTTAATTGGTTGAGCATAAACTCTCATTCTGTCTACAAAGGTTGGAATACTTCCTGTTGGTAATTCCAGTACTAGTTTTGGTCGGCCATCACTTTCGGGAAAATCTATTTTTGGTAACTGGCCAAAGTCTGTTGTTGGATTTGGTAGGGGAGCCGGGTTCAAGGTTTGATAATACCTGATCAAAGCCCCTCCCAGATACCAAAGAATTGTAATTCCCACAAAACCAATTAATGCGGATCTGATTACCTTTCTTGCCGTTATCGATGCTTGTGTTAGTGTTGCCATAAGCTAAATAAAGTATACTATCACTATGGCTGATACGCACGTAAGAACCAGAATTGCTCCTTCCCCAACAGGGGTGCCTCATATCGGCAATACCAGAACCGCCCTCTTTGATTATTTACTCGCCAAAAAATATAGTGGCGAGTTTATCCTGCGTATCGAGGACACCGACCAAAAACGTCTGGTTCCCGGCGCTGTTGACAAAATTTATCAGATTTTTGATTTTTTAGGTCTAAAAAGAGACGAAGATCCAGTGGTCGGTGGTCCATACGGACCTTATGTCCAAACCGAACGCCTAGAGATATATCAAAAATATGCTTTAGAACTTGTAAACATGGGCGCCGCCTATTACTGTTTTTGTTCCGAAGAGAGGCTTGAAGAACTTCACAAAAACAATCCTTTTGCCAAATACGATCGTCACTGCCGCAATTTATCCCCCGAAGAAGTTAAAGCCAAATTAGACTCCGGTGCTCCCCATGTCGTCAGAGTCAAACTTCCCGAAACCGGTTTCACTACCTGGCATGACTTGGTTCAGGGAAAACTAAGCTTACCTAACACCGAGTGCGACGACAAAGTCTTGATGAAATCCAACGGCATTCCCACCTATCATCTCGCTGTCGTTGTTGATGATTATTTGATGAAAATTAGCCATGTCATTCGTGGAGTCGAGTGGTTGATGTCTACCCCCGTTCATCTCTTTCTTTTCGAGTCTTTCGGTTGGGAGCCAACCGCTTTTCTTCATGTTCCTTTACTTCTTGGTCCCGACAAAAGTAAGCTATCCAAACGCCATGGTGCCAAATCAGTCCTCGAGTACGCCGCCGACGGTTATCTTCCTGAAGCCATCAATAATTTTCTTTTTTACTTAGGTTTCTCCTACAAAGACAACTCGGAGCTACTTACTTTGGATCAGATGATCAAGATATTTGATGAGAAAAAGATACAGAGACAAAATGCCATCTTTGATATTCAAAGACTTAACTACTTAAACAGCCAATGGATAAAAAAACTTGATTCAGAAGACCTCTTCAATAGACTAAAGACTTTTATACCCCAAGAATGGCAAACTGAAAAAGCCAAGGTTATCTCTATTATCGATATTGCCAAAGAGAGAATGTTTACTCTCAAAGACTTTGCTCCTTCAGCCGAGTATTTTTTCTCTACTCCCGAAGTCGACAAACAGTTGGTTCTCGAACAATCAGCCCATACCGAAGAGGAAACAAAAAAGTGGTTCGCGACTGCCACTTCTCTAATCGAAAATACCAAGGAATTTACTTCCGAAAATCTTCATGAAGAATTTACGTCCGCCCAAAAAGACTCCGGCTTCTCACCTCGGGAAGCCTTCATGTCTCTTCGGGTCGCCATTTCCGGACGTACTACCACACCACCCCTCTTTGATTGTTTTGTAATCTTAGGGAAAGAAGAATCCCTCAAACGGTTAAACTCCGTTTTTGTCTAAATATGCCAGAAAACAACCTACAAAACTCCATCGCCAAACTCGAAAAGAGATCAGCCTCTTTTAGAAATAAAATTCTAAAAAATCCCGCTGCCAAGAAATTTTTTGCCAAATCTACTTTACTGGCTTACGATCTCCGCCAAAAATCAAGCCGTATACTTGCCGGCGCCGGCTTGGTCGGTAGTCTTCTGGCTATGCCCATGCCCCAAACACCTTCTTTCCCTACAGAAATTTCTGAACCGGTAAAATCAGTTCTTTCCAATAAACAAAAGATTCTCGGTAATCTTCAGGAAATTGTTCCTCACCAACCGGCAAAAATTACCGGAGATCAAGCCTTAAAAGTCGAAAAACTTATTTCTGAAAATACCAACATTCCTGTCAAAGTTGAGTTGGAGGGTCAATCTTTAAATCACACGATTGGTTACACCGGTTTTGAGCAGCATCTCAAACGTTATCCCGGAGACACTCTTGCCGAACACGACGAGATTCAAGAAGCTGGTATGGCACCGGGCTTAGGTGCCTTCGGTTATTTTGCCAAAGACTCCCGTGATTTCTCGACAAAAACCTATCTCCAAGAAAAATACTACTGTGTTGTCCAAACTTTATATCTCGAAAACTGGAACACGGACTATCGTCAGCTCAAAGACTGGTACGCATTCCGAAAAATGCTTGTTGTTAATCCTGTCAATGGTAATGCCGTTGTCTGCGTCATAGGCGACGCTGGTCCGGCAGAGTGGACCGGTAAACAATTTGGTGCTTCTCCGGAAACGATGCAATACTTGGATCTCAATAAAGGTCCCCGCAAAGGTCTTATTCTTATGTTATTTGTCGATGACCCAGAAAATAAAATTCCTTTAGGACCCGTTAATTATTAAAAAATATGTCACCACTTTTTTTCGACCACCTAGTAATCAAGACCGAGATAATTGAATTGATCAACAAAAAACCGGAACCGGAAAACCAAAAAGGTAAAGCTCTTCAATTGATCGACGACATTTTCTATCAGGGGATAGTTGCCCATATACTGGAAAAACTAAATCCAAAGCACCACGACACCTTTCTTAATCAAGTGCACGAACGTCCCTATGACCCTGAACTTATCTCCTATCTCAAAGAACACATCGGCCCGGACATCGAAGATGATATTCGCAAAGCCGCCAATAAAATTGTTAAACAGATCCTCAAAGACCTCAGCGATTAATCCTCCTTATTTTCTTGCTCAAGATGTGTTAACCTAATATCCATGGAATCAGAAAAATGTCCCAAATGTGGCGCCCCCCTATCAGCAATAACCGAAACCCCAACCGGCCGTAGACTTCAACGTTGTTCGACAGGTGTCTGGAATACGGAAACTCACAAAACCGATGGTTGTGACTACGTCAAATGGCTTGAAGTAGAACCTCAAACTCTGGATGAAAAATGTCCTAAGTGCGGTCAACCTCTAGTCCTCCAGGTCACTCGTTTTGGTAAAAAAATGAAAAAATGCAGTGCTGGTGGTTGGGACAAGGAAGCCAAAAAAGCTACCGGTTGCGACTACGTTGAATGGATCAATGGGACTACCGAAAAGCTCGACGAAAAATGCCCCAAGTGTGGCGAACCTCTAGTTTTATACACTACTGCCGCCGGTAAAAAAATGAAAAAATGCTCCACCTCTGGCTGGGATAGAGAAGAGAAAAAAGCCACTGGCTGTGACTATGTTCTCTGGCTTAAAACCGAGTACAAACCTCAAGAATCAAATGGCGAAGAATTTCTTCCCCCTGAAGACATCTTTTAATTCCTTAGGTTTTTCCTAAACTACCAATGTTGACAACGGCCTTAAACGGTTGTAAAGTCTATCTAGATATAGATATTGTAAAAGATACACTAATCAATTATTAATAATCAAATAAATGACAAACTGGCTCTCTCTGTTTGATATCAATACTACTTTTTTCACTCTCCTAAATTACCCCATGAGTTACTTAGAGTTCTTTGGCACCATTCTCACCGGTTGGTCCGTCTATCTTTCTGCAAAAAACAAGGTTATTTCCTGGCCAATAGGTATTGCCGGCGTAATCCTTTATGGAGTTCTTTTTTACCAGATCCAGCTCTACTCCGATCTTTTTGAACAGTTCTATTACTTTGTTACCGGATTTTGGGGTTGGTGGTTATGGACACATCCCAAAGGAGATCAAAAAGATTCTAAAAATGAGCTGGTCGTTAGTTACGGCTCAAAAAAATTCAACGCTTTGGGAATAATATCCATTGCTCTTCTTACTATTTCTCTCAGTTTTTTCATGTCTAATATTCATCTTATTTTCCCAGTGCTCTTTCCCATAGCTGCCTCTTTTCCTTTCATGGATGCTTTTACTACTGCAACAAGTTTCGTTGCCAATATCTATCTTGCCAAGAGAAAAATCGAAAACTGGTATCTCTGGATTATTGTTGATATCATCGGCGTCTTTCTCTACTATCAGAAAGGAGTTATTTTCCTCGCCCTCCTTTATTTTGTCTTTCTTCTAAATGCCCTCAAAGGATTACATGACTGGTCAAAAACCCAGCGAAGTTATGATAAAAAAATTTGAAACAGGTCTCGTCATCGGTAAATTTTTTCCCCTACATAAAGGGCATCAATATCTTATCGATACGGCTTTAGAGCAAGTTAAAAAACTGACAATCATTGTTTGTCACTGTGATAAATATAATATTGACCCGGAAATCAGAGCCGCTTGGATTAGAGAACTCTATCCCTCGGCAAGAGTTATCATTTTCCGACACAAAAAATACCTCGACTCAACTTCCCTAAAACTTTCTCCTCTCTGGGCTTCAATCACTAAAAAATTACTCGGATTTGTACCGGAAGCAGTCTTTTCCTCAGAAACATATGGACAATCATATGCCACAAGTTTGGGTAGTACCCACATCTTAGTAGACATCAAACGCAAAAAATACTCCGTTTCTGGTACCCTTGTTCGTGATAATCCTTTCAAATACTGGCAGTATCTCAGTGAGCCAGTCAGAGGTTACTTTGCCAAAAGGGTTGTCGTTCTAGGCGCTGAATCTACAGGGACAACTTCCCTTGCCAAGTCACTCGCCAAACACTATCACACCTCTTGGGCTCCTGAATATGGTCGAACATATACCGAGGGCAAAATAACAGCTAAAGACGGAAATAGCTGGACCGCGGATGAATTTATTCACATCGCTCTTGTTCAAAACTCCCTTGAAGATTTTCTGGCCAGAAAAAGTAATAAATTACTAATATGTGACACCGACGCTTTTGCTACTCGACTTTGGTTCGAAAGATATTTAGGTTACCTATATCCTCCATTAGATAAAATTACCAACACTCAAAACAAAAGTCTCTACATTCTCACTGGAGACGAAATTCCTTTTGTTCAGGATGGAACGAGAGATGGGGAACACATCCGTCATCAAATGCACCAAAGATTTATTGAGGAGCTTAATAGATTTCATCTAAATTACATTCTTGTTAAAGGTAGCCGGACACAGCGTAAAGAACAAGCCATCAGGGCGATCGATAAACTTTTCCCTGAAAAATAATCCAAAAAAAGCCAACGATTTTTCGTTGGCTTTGCAACTCTATTACTCTATTGCTTTCAGTCTTTCCTCTTGATTTGTCATTAACGCAAAACTTACAATATTTCCCCATTTGGACCAGAACCCTTCAACGTTATCCCAAGAAATCACCGTCATTGGGGACTCACTGGTCAAATCGGGATAATACTGTTTCAGGTCTGCAAGCATTTCCTCTTTGGTCTGGTACCCGTCCGCTTTCATTTCTGCTTCTGTGATCTCTGCCAGGGTGGAATGTTTTACGGACGTTATTTCCACCTGAATTGAGAAATTGTTATCACAGTTGTAGATAATCAGCTTACCGGGAATGTAATCACGGTGTCCCTCACGGAGAGAGATCTTTTTTTGCTCCAACATGATACTCAGAAGTACTTCGGGATTATCCGCAATCTCCAAGGCCTGAACAGGTCTTTTCATCTTTCCTCCTATTAGTGTGCGATTTTGGTAGCATTTTATCACCAAAACGTGGGAAAATACATCAATGCCCAAGAAGAAGTCATCCTTTCTCGATCAAGCCTCACACAAACTTACCTTTTGGATTGGTACGCCTCAATCAATTGTTGCCCACACCGCATTTTTTATCGGCATTTTTATTCTGATCCTTTTTGGTATATCCACCGATAAAGTTCTCCTCATTCTTACCACCGCCGTCTCTCTCGAAGCCATTTATCTCGCCATTTTTATTCAAATGACCGTCAACCGCACGACCACGAGTCTGGCTGGTGTCGAAAAAGACATCGGTGACATCCAAGAAGACGTTGACAGTCTTGAGGTAAATTTCAAAGGTATCTCCAACGACTATGTTGAGGATGATGCCGAAGAAGATGATGTTGTCAACGCTCTAAAGGACATTGAAAAACGTCTTACTAATCTTCAAGACGACATCGGCGTCCTCAAGAAAAAAGGGCTTTTCTAGGACGCATTTTTTCCATTCCACAAAGACTCGGAAAGACTCACTCTTCCGTCTTTACATATAACTCCCTCAGCAATCAACATCTCCATCTTTGTCGACACTCCATCTCCGGCAGAGTAACCAGTCAAAGAACCATCAAAAGCCACCACCCTATGGCAGGGGACGACGGGCGCAAAAGGATTTGTTTTCATAAACAACCCTACTGCTCGACTTGCTTTAGGATTTCCAGCCAATCGGGCAATCTGTCCATACGTTGCTACCTTTCCCCGCGGAATCTTTTTAGTAACCCCATAAACTTTTTCCCTAAATGTTTTCATATTTTCAAAAAGACAAAGAACTCCGTTTCGGAAATTCCTCTATTTTGGAACCATGTCGGAACATTTATTTTTTCATAATCCAAAAATAAACCGGAAAGATCACCTTCATTAATGACATTTTTGTCGCAAACTATCAAGCCGGAATTTTTTAAAACTCTTATCATTTCCGAAAGCTGGTCCTTGATCGTCTCTACAGGTAGTCCAAAAAGTAACACTATTTCAAAATTATCTTTAGCAAAGGGTAATGATTTATTATCGGCAATGACCTTCAACCCACTTCCCAAAACAGGAAAATATTTATTATCTCCCTCTTTATAGTCTTCCAAGCTAACATGGAACACTTTTTCCTCACCAAAAACAAATTTCGGTAAAACATCAAAACCGGAACCGGCATAAAGGATTTTTTCCTGGTGAAAAGTATTGCTTATCCATTTCAGGAATAGATACTGGGAAATCTTGTAATCTCTTTCAACTTCTTCAATATACTCGGCTGTCAGGGGATCTTCTTTTCTAATAGGCAAAGTCGCCTTAAGCACTTCTCCCTCTATTACTTCAATCGCACTTTGGGGTATTTTGTCTTCTCTACTAATATAGCCTTCAAATTCCATAACGGGATTATAGCAAGTTGATCATAAATGATACCGCTATAATAACTTAACATGGAAACAAACGGAGTCCTCATACCCAACGGCTACGAATTTTTCGAAGTGGAAGATAACTCGATGTTGGGAAGTAATAATAAAAAAGAAGAATTTGCCATAAAAAACAGAAACTTCTCTAGTGTAGATAGTTATTTCTCTGGTGAAATCTCTCATGAGATAAAAAAACTTCTGGAAGAAAGTCCAAGCGAGCAAATCCAAATTTTGGACTTGGCCGGTGGAACAGAGTCACAGGCAGTAAGAGATATCGAGAAAGAATTTGGAAACTCTGTAAAGGCCTTAAATATTGATTTTGCTCAAGACATTGAAAGAGGAAAAGGAGCAAATAGGGTCCAAGGGGACGCTACTCATATTCCTCTTGCTGACTCAAGCATCCAGATTGTCTATTGCCGCCAATTGCTCCCTTTTATGAAGCGTTTTAATCCTGAACATAGTTCGCAGGTAAACAAGGTCCTTGGGGAAGTAGCGCGTATTTTAAAACCGGGAGGGATTGCCTTTCTCGATGATGAAGAGGAGTTGTCAGGTATCAAATCAAATGATAAGCGACAAGAGTTGGCAGACAAATTTGGCGTTATTCTGGAAAGTCATGATAGTGCTAGTTTAAGAAAAGGGGACAGAAACTTCCCTAATTTTTGGGATAGAGGTACAAGACCGGCGAAGTTCCTGGTCATGAAGAAATCGTAACTTCTCCCATTCCACAAAGTGTTGCCTGTTATAACGAAATTCAAACTTGGTTAGAGCGATGGACTTTTTGTCTAGGGTGGCATAAGTTTCACCCTTATTTAATTTCGGAAACACGTGTTCGATTAATAAATACCACTTGACAATCTTCCCCCCAACATTTATATTATCAGAATAATCAGATAAATCAGAATTATCAGAATACAAACAGGAGGTGATATATATGACAAAACAAAAATTAAATATTCTTGGTTGCTGCAAAGTAGAAGCTGTTGTCCAGGTAGATGAAAGAGGTCAAATGGTGCTACCAAAAGAAATAAGAGAAAAGGCGCAAATTAAAGCTGGAGATAAACTAGCGGTTGTGACCGGAGAACAAAACGGACAAGTTTGTTTAATTGCTCTTATTAAAGCCGAGCAATTGGAAGACACCGTTAAGAATATTCTCAAGACACTAGGTAAACAAACAAAATAAATATGAAAATATTGAAGACAATAAATAAAATGATAAAACCAGACCCATCAAAAACAACGGTAGTTATGTTAAGTGCTACCTGCTGCATCCCAAGCATGGCTGGGTTTGATGATCAGGCAAAAGAGATTATTGAACAAGCAATTATAGAAACAGGCGCTAATGCTCAACTCAAAGTTGTATCGGCAACCTCTGCTATGTTTGGAGGTGGTGTCCCCCGGAAAGTTATGGGAGAGTTGATGGACATGTTTAATCAAGGAAGGATGAGCACACCAGCCATTCTTATAAATGGCGAGGTAATTTCATATGGTGTTCCTACTTTGGAAATTATGAAAGAAGCACTTAATAAATTCGTAAGAAAGATATGACAAATCAGAAAATTCAAAATGGGATCATCGAGGCACCCTTGAAAGTCAATCAAATTAGAAGGCTTTATGATTTTGCCAGCCATTTCTATTCACTAGCAAACCTTATCGAGGGAAAACACCACGCAAGGGCACTGGAGTTAACACAAATCCAACCCAATGATAAAGTTTTGGAAGTAGCCGTTGGTCTTGGCTACACATTTTTGAAAATCCTCAAGAAAGTTAATAAAACAAATACTGTCTATGGAATTGATCTTTCACCAAAAATGCTGGAGAAAACGAGGAAACTGGTCACTAAAAATGGTTTTTCAAACTTTAAATTAGAAGAAGGGGACGCCCGCAAACTACCATATCCTGACGAAACCTTTGACATACTCTATAACAGTTACATGCTTGACCTCACTCCTTTAGCAGACATTTCCATCATTCTTAAAGAATTTCATCGTGTTCTCAAAAAAGGAGGAAAACTCGTTTTAGTTAATTTCAGTAAAAAAGATAGCTCTCCTGTTTTTACAGAGACACTCTATAAAATAAACCCATCTCTATGGTTTGGTTGCAGACCTGTTTTGACGGAGTCATATGTAAAAGAAGTAGGGCTAAAAGATGTAGAAAGAGAAGTTCCTAAGTTTTTCTTTTCCTTACCATCAGAAATTGTTACAGCTAAAAAGTAAAACATGAACAAAGATTTAATCAACATCATGCTACCCAAGAAAACCACCAAATACCTCTTCTTTGGGGGCAAGGGTGGGGTTGGGAAAACTACGATGGCAACAGCTACAGCCGTCTGGTTTGCCGATCATGGATACAAAACAACTATTGTTTCAACTGATCCGACAGTGAGTCTTTCCGCCATCTTCGCCCAAGAAATTGGGGGAGAAACAAGGGTACCTATTCACCACGTTAAGAATCTCTGTGGATTAAATATTAATCCTAATGATGCTAAAGGCGTCTTTACTAGCCGACTAACCGGAGTAATGGGACAAATGACCGGAACGTTTGGGGGAGATATCATAAGCACTCCCTGTATGGAAGAAATGGCCACTTTTGACCAGTTTGTCACCTTTTTGGAAAAACCAGACAGCGAGGTAATCGTCTTTGATACTGCTCCAACTGGAAAATCCCTTAGAGAGTTAGCCATGCCCTTCAACTGGGCCGGTTTTATGCAAAATCAAATTACTGAAGGTAAAAAGCTGGCGGAGCTTATGAACAATAACAATAACGACTCATTCAAAGATCTGGAGAAAGACAAAAACAGATACGAATATGCACTCTCCATCCTTCGCAACAAAGTTTCAACAGTTTTCAACCTTGTTCTGCTTCCTGAGAGACTTCCCATTGAGGAAACCCACAGCGCTATAACGGGACTGAATAAGCTAGGAATTCCGGTGCAAGGGATAGTTATTAATCAGATCATCCTTCCGGAAGTAATTGAAGGCAACCGTTTTTTGGCAGCCAGAGCCAATTTGCAAAAAACCTATCTTGATGAAATCGACACCAGGTTTAAAGAACTTGTCCAAATCCATCTACCTCTCCTAGACCATGATGTCTCAAACCTTACCAGTTTAAGAAAAGTAGGCAAGCTGCTTTATGGAGACGGTAAATAAAGTACTGGGGAAAAATCAGCGATAAAATCAAAGGAATTTATGGGGGTCGTTTTGGAATTCTTTGAGACAGCCAGGTGAACAGAAGAAATATTCCTGGCCGTTGAAAATATAATGGTACTGACCTTTTTCGATACTCATGCCACAAGTTGGATCGGTGACCATCTTGCCAATTTCTTTGAATCGACCATCCTCTAGCCAGAGAATACGGTCAGCTATATCGCGGATGCGATTATCGTGAGACACAATTAAAACACTTTTATTATTTTTCTTAGCCACTTCCCGCAAAAGTTCCATGACTTCGTGTCCAACTTTAGAGTCAAGATTGGCGGTGGGTTCGTCAGCAAGAATAATTTTTGGGTCATTCACCAAAGCTCGGGCGATAGCGACCCGCTGTTTTTCACCACCAGAGAGATTGGCAGGAATATCGTGCATGCGTTCTGCCAGACCGAGGCGCTTGAGGATTTCTTCGGATTTGGCAACAGCATCCTTTGTGTTACCAGCAAACTCGGCGACAACCTGGACATTTTCTTTAGCGTTGAGGGAGGCGAGCAGAAGAAATTGCTGAAAAACGAAACCAACTTCCAAAAGTCGTTTTTTTGTTAATTTTTCCTGGTCCATTTTACTGATATCTTCACCGTTTAAGATGATCTGTCCGCTCGTTGGTTTTAAAATACCGCCACTCATGGAAAGCAAGGTAGTTTTACCTGAGCCTGAAGGTCCCATGATAAGAACGACTTCGCCCTTTCTGATTTCCAGATCGACACCCATGACGGCTTTCACCTGGGAATGACCTTCACCAAAGGTCTTAGTTATTCGATGTAGGTCTAAAAGAACGTCTTCTTTCATGATCTAAAAACCATGGCCGGATCCGTTTTTGTGATGCGGACCATTGGGATGTAAGTGGCGACTGCGCTCATCGCAATGGCAGCGCCGAAGGATAACAAATAAATTTGAGGCGTGAAATAGACAAGAAGTTTCATATAATCAGCGGAAAGCCTAGCGACAATCAGGGCGAAAATAATACCGATAACGTAGCCCGCAATAGATGACCAAAAAGCCTGTTCGAAAACGATGAAAAAAAGTTTTTGTTGGGAAGCGCCGATAGCTTTGAGAACACCATATTCTTTGATTTTTTCCATGGTGGCAGTATAGATAGTGATACCGACGACGACGGAGCCGGTAATAAATCCAATGATCGTGATGATGAAAATAATGGGGACAAAGGTTTCCATAAGGGCCTGGGCATTGCTATCGGCAAAAACGTCCCGCCTGTAGACAGTGATGCCAGCGATATTGTTTTCCAGCTTATCGGCCATTTCCTGAGCCCTTGTGGAATCGGGAAGAGCAACGAGAATAAAATTGGGCCCGCCCTTTTGGTGCAATAGTTCCTGAGCTTCTTCCAAGTCAATAAAAGCGCGGGAATAGATCATGACATTATTTTTGTCGGTAACCCCAATAATTTTAAAAACTTCGTCGGACAGTTCGATAGAGTCGCCAAGATTTAGGCCATTTTGTATTAAAAAGACACGATCCACGATAATCTCTCTTTTGCGGGGAGAACTACTGCCGACCAGCATTACCGGTGGCATACCAATGCCAGTTTTGGTATCAAAACCAATGAGTTGAATGGTAGCTTTTTTGGCCAAGCGGTTTTCCCCTTTCTTACGGCCTGGATAGTCGATAATTTTGCTGCCATCTTCTTCGCGGACACGGACCTGAACAGTGCGGTTAACCAATCCATAGGCTTTGCCGCCCGTAAGTGATTCAATCTGGCTGATTTTTTTCTCATCAAGAAGTGAAAAGGTGTGGGACATGTCAGTAACGCCTTCCTGGGCGACGACAAGATCAGCCTGCCAGCTGATGACATAGTCAATGAGGATCCTTTTGAAAGCGTTATAGACTCCAAGAAGAAAAACAATCAGCAGAATGGAGAAGGCGACGCCACTAACAGAGACAAGAAACCGAGTTTTTTCGGAAAAAAGATTTTTACGGGCAATACTTACCATCTGATTTGATCTCCTTCCCGCAAACCGTCTAAAACTTCCCAGTTGGTACCATCAAAAAGACCAAGTTTGACCTTAAGATTACCGAAACTGGTGCGGACGAAAAACTCACCACTTTTCTGAATGACGGCTTGTTTGGGGATGAGAAGGACATCTTTCTTTTCCTGCATTAAAATTTGGACATCGCCACTAATACCGATGATTGGTTTATCGGGAAAAGTAGAAAGTTTGATTTTAGCTTCGACGATATTGCCACCTTCGGACTCGGTTGTAGTTTTGGCAATTTCGGTGACGACACCGGAAAATTTTTCGTTAGAATAAGCATCGAAAGAAACTTCAGCGGTTTGGCCGGGCTGAAGATTTTGAATATTTTCTTCATCGACCTCGGCAGAGAAATAAATAGTAGAGGGATCAATAAGGATGATCTGAGGGGTTTGGGAAAAGGCGGAAACCCATTCGTTAACTTCTAGATCAAGAAAGACTACCTCGGCGTCAAAGGGGGCGTAAAGGGAAGCGTCTCGGACAGCACGCTGGGCTATCCGCCAGTTATCATAGGCAATGTCACGGGCGGTTTGGGCAGCAACACGGAGATTTTTCTGGGCAAAAGTTTCGTCACTACCGTGATCTTTAACTTGGTCTTCAACATCCTTGGCGTTGGCATCAGCGGCAAGATATTTGTAGTAGGCGGCCAACTCAGCGGCTTTGAGATCAGCCTTGTCGAAGGAGGCAAGGACCTGGCCCTTTTTGATGCTTTCATTTTCGGTGACGGGGACAGAGACAACACGACCTGTAGATTTGAAGGACATTTCGGCTTTTTTATCGGCATTAAGTTTGCCGGTAGCGGATAGAATGGAACGGATGTCACCTCTAGCGACCGTGTAAGAATTTTTAGGGATTTGGGCATAAACGTAATAACCAGCAGCTGAGCCGAATATAAGGACAACAAAAAATAACCAGCCTAACAGTTTTGTCACTATTTTAAGAATACTACGCTTGGTCGTAGATTACAAAGGGATTGAGAACGGGTCCTTATAACTGGTTGTCCCACATCGAGGCTAACTATTACAAATACAATACCTTGACAATCGTTAGATATTAAATTAGTATCCACCCATGTCGACAATTAATATATTACTGGCCAATGAATTGGTTAGAGGTAATGGTAAATCCAAATTCGGTTCTGCTGGATATTGTCTTGTCCGGTACCAAAACAGAACGAAATACGACATTCCAAACATCGATTTATACAATCCCGATACCGAATTAAATGTCTTCGACTATGCAATTTTTTCTAAGAGAGAGAAATATGAAGCGTTTCTGGAAAGCGATACTGTTGGCGGGGTGGATATTCTTTGGGCCAGTGAAAAGTTTAAAAAGGATGAAATAGAGAGAATTTCTATCGAAGAAAAAAAAGAACTGCTAGAAGATGTAGCGGATATTCTAAATGAGTATGGTTTTGAGGATGATATGTCCAGAAAGCCAAGCGCAAGAGAAAGACAAAGCTAGTTTAGTTAAACAAAACCCATTTGTTGAGCGTGCCGGTCTAGTGGGCGAGAAGCTTGTTATTCTTGATGATCACTAACCTTAGCCTGACCTTGATTTTGTTATTTTCCACAAACAGATTATAGCGTGAATAGAAGCAAAAACCTATTTTGCAAATCTATTTATGTTTAGTCACCCAGAGCGCAATTGCATCTGCAAACATTGCATCGCCAGTCTCGCCCCATTTGATGTATTCCGTTATTTTGCTAGCAGGGACAAACATTCTTTCCCAAACATTTCCCCTATCTGGATCTGGTGTTTGGGGTAGCAACTCATCTAGTTCAACAACGCAGCGTAGTTGATAGAACAAATCACCCTCATTTTTATTGGGGTTATTAGGTATCTCTGTTTTTTGCGCTCCCAATGGGTGAATTACACCAGCCTTAACATCCACTTCCTCGAGTAACTCACGTTTCATGGTTTCTTCAATTGTCTCATCATTTTCTGGTTTACCGCCTGGAATTTGCCATTTACCCTCAGAGGTTTCCCTAGCTACTAAAATATCACCTTTGTCATTAAATACGACACCGTAAACCTGGGCCACAGGAGAGTATTTAGAAAGGTCGTCATCTCTCATCCAGGTCATTGTTACTTCGATGCCATTAAAAGTGTAGGAAGATTTTGGGTAGTTCATAGCTGGATTATACATTAAAGGCTAGGAATATTTCTGAAAAAGTAATATAAATGGCAGAGATGAAAATACTATACATTTATAACATTGATAACTGGGCTATACACAATGTTGGCAAATTGTGGCTGGAGGATCTAAAAAGTCATGAAGTAGTTTTTAAGAATTTCTTTGATATTACAAATTCACAATTGGAATTTAGCAAATATAACTTGGTCTGGTTTGGATATTTAGATTTGTACCGGGATTCATCTTTTAAACCCAGTAATTCTGTCATATCAATTCATGACCCCAAAGAAGTTTTTGACCAGGTTATAAATTGGAAGGAAATCGAGATAAATTCTGATAGAATTGCGCTTGCCAAAAGAGCTGTAAGTTGTGTCACAACCTCCGAAGAATTGCTGAGAAGACTTGAGGATTCAAAAGTAAAGGTTACACTCATTCCAACAACCAGTAATTTACCATACGCAGAGGCTAAAAATATCAAAACCGTTAAGTCAGATGTTACATCAGTTTTTCAGATATACAGAAGAAAGAATTATGACTTGATGCTTTCAATTAGAGAATTAGTTGAAACTAGACTGGACATCAATTTTGACTTAAAGGTCGGTCAGGAGGTAATTCTGCCTCAGGTAGAATATATGGAGTATTTAGATAAGCATGAGATTTACATCTGTACCTCCTATCAGGAAGGCGGCCCTCTTGCAGCAATGGATGCAACGCACAGAGGGCTTGTGGTTCTGACCACCCCGGTGGGACAGATTCAGGAGGTTGTAGATGATGGACTAAGCGGCTATATATGTAATACCAAAGAAGACTTCTATGATCGAATTAAATATTTATCAGAGAATTTATCTGTTTTGCATGAGATGAGACTTGAATCTCTGCGAACTATTAAACTAAAAAGGAATGCAAAAGATATAAAATCTAAGGTAGAGTCATTTCTTAGTAATTTGATATTGAATTAAATGAAACTAATAATTTTCGATTTTGACGGCCCAATTAATGATCTAATCGAGGCAAAGAAAAAAACAATTTTTCAATTGGCTGTGACTGGCGGTCTTGTTTTTTCCAAGCAAGCGGTGTGGGAACTAATAAACTATATTGATCAAATTTATGAAACGGAAAAGATACTTGACTATGCCAAATTGATCGCAATATCTCTGGAAAAACTAGCAAAAGATGGTGTCATCAAAATAACGGAGAGTCAGTCCGAAGTTTTTGCTTCAAAATTTGCGCAGGAATTGAACAACAATATTAAGTTAAATTTAGAAATTGAAACGATTATACGGGAACTCAAGGAAAATCAGCCAAATCTGAAGGTTTGTATATATACCAGCCAAAAACATGATTATGTGCAAAAACTTCTCAGTGCATTCAGATTCGACAAAGCTGTAATAGATAAAGTTTATGATAGAGACTCTTTTTCTGAACCAAAGCCGTCTACTAAGAATTTAAAGCTGATATGCTTGGATTTTGTATGTCAGCCAAACGAAGCAGTGATTATCGGCGATAATGTAGCCGTGGATCTTGCGCCTGGTGCTTTTTTGGGAATGAAAACGATTTTGTTTAATCAATTTGTTGACAATTCTGTTCAGTCTGCTGGTGAACTTAGAGATGTTCTTCAAAAAGCTGATTAATTGTCTCCACAATCTGATTTAATTGACCTTTAACTAGGAAAACCGGAATTTTTTTAGATATTTCTTCGGATAATTGCTCTCTTGCCTGTGCGATTTTAAAGCTGTCTTGAGACATCACGGGGTACGAAAAAGTGTGGACTAAACCGTTAACTAGACGAATATCTTTGGAGAGCTCTTCATAAAGTAACCATTTAATCTGAGCTTGTGAGTACTTGATTATAGTGGGCGTAACTGCTGACTCGATAACAATCGGGATAATGATTATACTCAGTTTTTTATCTACGACTTTGTCTATCTCAAATTCATTATTAGAAGCATTACTCAGTGAACCCAGAGTCTTCTTGGTTTTATATTCTAAAATAATCTTATTGACCTGGCCAACTAGATTTAGTTGTGAATCAATTTGTGTTTTTTCGTCGGAATAAATACCGAATCCAAACGAGTTATGCATGGTTAATGCCGTTGAGGTTTTTCCTGCTCCTGTTAGGTTACCTACCAGCAACATACCAACATCGTTTTTGTAAATGGCGGTGGAATGAATAGTATATATTCCCTTTTCTTGCCTTTTTCTCTCAAGTAGATATTCAGCCATAACGATTACGTCTGTAGAACTGAAATCTTCCTTATAAATCCCTTGTAGTAATCCCACGTTCTGATCTAACTGTGCATTCTTGCTTTTAGAATTGATAACCCTAAGTTGTAACAACTCCTTTCCATTAAATGCTAGGTTTGGAATAAATCGCTGAAGTAATGGGTTTTCAATAACCTCCTGCCATAGTTGCTCAATGTTAATGCCCTCAGTTGTTATTTGTACACCTAGGTTTTGAGACCCAATAATGTATTCTTTATTTGAGATAACTTTCATAGATATTGGATAAAATTGATAGCGTGTGCTCGATATCCCATTTATTTACTAAATCTTTCTTTGCTTGTGTTCTAATTTTTTCCAAACTCTTATCATCTGAAAGAGCCCCTTCAATATTTAGAGCAAGGTCTTCCGAATTTCTTGGCCTTACGACAAACGAATTTATATTATCTTTTGCAAACTCAATCATCCCGCAACAATCTGCAGTAATAATTGCAGAACCACACGACCCAGCTTCCAGCATGGTAGTTAAAACACCTTCTTTGTCATAGGAGGGGCACAAAAACAACTTTGACCGATTGTAATAATCAACTAGGGTTTCGGTTGGTAAGTCACTAAGAAACTCAATCTTATCGACTAGGTTGTGCTGATTAATTAAGGATTCCAATTTTTCTCGCTCTGGGCCTTTTCCAATAATTACTAACTTATTAAAGTTAACGGCTCTTTTTTTAAGTAGACTAAGAGCTTCAATTATGTACGTCAGCCCCTTTGTCTCGATTAACCTTCCAACAAACAACATATCGATGTCTTTCGTTTTTCCTGTGTCAGTAAACCTGGTTGTATCAATCCCGTTATAACTCACGTCAATAGTGGTGTCTCCGAGTTTTGGGTAGAGTTTGATCCAACCTTCCTTAACGTACTTAGATACTGAAACGAAATGATCAGGCCTAGTTAGGAAAATATCGTCAAAGGATCGCCATTCTGATGGAACTCCATGTAGGTGAAGAACATTCTTGTATCTTAACGGAACAAACAAGCTATCAGATAACAAGTGTGTGACGACTAAGTCATAATCACCCGCATTTCTATAGAATTCATTAGCATTTTGACCGAAATATAACGCTTCACTATCCCAACGAGACCAGTTCTGACCAGGAGCTTGATCATAAATATATTTTTGCTTTGGATTGAGTTCTAATTCGTGTATTAAGACTTTTGGATTTCTGGCCTTAAATTCTTTGAAGACACTGGAGTATTCCGGCGTCTTTGTCGTCAAAACCTCCACATCATGACCCATTTTGACTAAGGCCTCAGCCTGTTGAAGAGGCACGGTTTCACCGCCTCCGATAAAATAACTCAATCTTGGCTGATGTACTAATAGTTTCATCTTATATTCCCTTACCTCTAATTCCCATAAAAAAATGTATGTATGCCATATTTAAATATCTTAGCTTACTTAATTTGTTTTTATCTTGAATCATGAGTAATTTGTAATTCTTGGTGACCCAACTTTTGCCCAAGCAGTAAACCATGGCTATGAAATTGTGGTGTTTCCTCACGTAATAGAGGAAGTCACGACTATCGTAATAAAGTAGTTTTACTGTGTTCTGCCCAACACTGGCTGAGACTTTATGAAAAGCTTTAGCGGTTGGAACTGAAATTTGAAGCCACCCTTTATCAGAAATTCTTTTTTCCCAATCTGTGTCGGCATAGTATAAAAAGAAGCCCTCATCCATTAGTCCGACCTCACGCAAAACATTCCTTCTCAGAAGCATGCATGCCCCTGGCAGTTTCACTACTTGGAAAGGTGTCTTTGGACTCGTGTCACTCTCCTTGACCCACTTTGGGGTCGGTTTTGATCTGAAGATATTTACATAACCACCCGATATTTGGAATATGGAGCGATCAGAATAAGAATACATTCTTGGTCCAACAATTCCGGCCATCGTGTTTTTTTGGAGTTCTCCAACTAATTTCTGTAGGCAATCTTTGGCAAGGATCACATCGTTATTCATTGATAGGATGTAATCCACCTTTTTCTGAAGAAAATATTTTATGCCGATATTGTTACCGCCACTGTAACCAGAATCAGATTTGGAGTAAATGTAGTGAAACTGTGGGAACTCTTTTTGAATTTTCTGGGTTGAATTATCTGTTGATTTACCATCAACAATTGCCACTCCATAATTTTTATAGCTCTGTTTTAATATGGATTGCAAGCACTCTTTTGTATCTTTGTAGTTATTCCAATTCAAAATAACTATCCCAACTGTAGGTTTTAGCTTGTTTTGACTTTGTATGTCCATAAACTGTCCGAGTACTTCGGTGATAATTTAAACAGAAAGTGATTCACTTTCTTAACGAGATTATATGCGTGAAATGATAGTTGAACTGAGAGTGGAAGAGATCTTATATATTTCCAATCTAATTTAACAGCCTCCATTTTGAGAATTTCTCGAATTTTTTGATTGTTAAACTCTGGCAGGTCTGAAAGTGTGTAGGTGTCACAAAAAATTCTTTTATAGACTCTCCAGTGAAATCGAAGTGAGGTCGATGGGTTGTATGTGCAAACTGCATCGTATCTTAACCGGATAGAGTCATAACCAAATCTGTTATAAACGTCCAAGGTAAGATAGGTATCATCACCTATTCTTGTAGGCGGGACTCGCCATAATTGTTTATTTCTGATCGCATAGAAGCGTCCATGAAAATAGATTCTTGATCTTAACTCAAAATACACAGGAACTAACGGCTGGGGTGAGGTGACAGCAGTCTGATGAAACTTGCTCACATCATAGACTGCTATTTGGGAAAGTGGATACCGAGAACGCACATCAAGGATATGTGTAAGAATTCGTTTGTAAAGATTTTTGCCTTTGTAATACCGTGCTTGAGGATGTGCGCCTACAACTTGAAGGTTTGGATGATCCTGTAGTTCCCTTATTAGTATCGCGATAGATTTGTTATCAACTCGCACATCTGCGTCAATCTTCACAATTGGAGTGTTTTCTTGCTGAACTTCTTCCATGATTCTATCCAAGGCTCGATTCATACCTTTATCGCTCTCTAACAACCTTACTTTCAAGAATGGATATCGTTTTGAATATCTTTGAATTAAAACTTTAGTGTCATCGGTGCACCCATTTACACAAATATATGTACCCATAAGGGTAAATTGTGAGTTAGCAAATCTCACAGCCCGGACTACACTTCGAAAGTATGCCCCTATATTTCTGGACTCGTTATATGCTGGTGTGGCTATGTAATATTCTTTTATTTGCATGGGCAATAATGAGTATCAATAAGAGCAGATTCTTACGTAATAATAGCGTAAAATCACTTATATGGATGATCGGATGAACGAAAAACAATACTCTCTTCTTGTATTGAAGCCAGATACTCTACGTCAAGTACTTGATGTAAACATTATCTGCGACCTTGAGGATAGGGGATTTGAGATCGTAAAACGCAAAATGGTTAAATTTACTCCGGAACAAGCCGGTGAACTGTATGATGAGAAAAAGGATTACAACTATTTTCCACTGCTCAAGGAATTTATGTCATCTGGCCAGTCAATATGTTTGATTCTTAGATCAGACAAAGCCATTGAAAAATCCAAGGAATATAGAGATTGGGCTAGGCAAAATTTAAAACTGAAGAGATTCGAGCTTACTAATGAAGATGTGAAACTACTTTCTGAGGGTACCCATCCTCAACAGACCGAAATTACTAGAGAGATGGCGCTAGAAAACCTGATCCACGTCTCAGATAGCTTTGAAGCAGACATCCCGCTAATTAGAGAAATTTTTACGCGTTGGGATCAAGATGAATTAAAGGGACGAGAACCTGAACTATATCAAGCGCTATTTGGAGAAAGGAAAGCAGAGCCTAGAAGTTTGACTACTTACCATCCATCACCGGAAATTTATTGATTATGGAGAAGAAATTAGGAATAACTGTGGTAATTTGTTGCCACAATAGTGAATTAACGATACAAAATACCTTGAGTTTCTTAGAAAAACAAAAGGTTTCACCAAACAGAAACTGGGAAGTACTATTAGTAGATAACAATTCAACAGATAGTACCGTAATCAAAGCCCAAGAACTGTCGAGGTTGAGTAAAAATCTTAAAAGTAGATTAAGAATAGTAAGAGAAAGCAAACCTGGTATATCAAACGCCAGATTAACGGCACTTTCAGAGGCTAAGAACGAAATATTATCTTTTGTTGATGATGACAATTTTGTTTGTGAGGACTGGATAGAAATTGTTGCCAAAATAATGGAAAGGCATCCTGAAATTGCGGTCTGTGGCAGTCGAAATATTGAACCAATGATAAAGAACAAGCCAAATTGGTTTGATAAATATAAGGAATGTTATGCAATTGGCAAGCAAGCACCAAAAAGTGGTGATGTGACAAAGGAGAGGGGATTTGTTTGGGGCGCTGGGATGAGTGTGCGTAAAATGGCCTGGGAAGATATAAACAATAAGGGCTTCAAATTTATTCTGACCGGAAGAGTGGGTAAAACTAGAAGTGCAGGCGAAGACTCGGAATTGTGTTTTGGATTAAGACTTGGAGGTTGGAGAATCTGGTATGAGAACAACTTGACGCTAATCCACTCAATAGATACCACACGAATTAATTGGCAAGAGCTGAGAAAGATGTTTAGAGGCTTTGGTGCTGGCAGGGCAGGCCATAACCCCTACTTCTTTGCAGAACAAAGGACAAATTTCGTACAGCATTGGTATTGCCAAGTAATGCTAGTCATGTGGGAACTATTAAAACACCTAGACAAGATTTTCGTACTAATTACAGATCCATCTCGAATCAGTGATGATATCTTGCGTATTGAGCATAAAATTGGGCAAATAATGTTTTATCTCTCAAAAAGGAATCATTTTGACGCTTACACCATTCTCTTGAGACGTAACTTTGCAGCCAATCGGAACATACGTTGATATGTCTGACTTACAATCCTCTCAGTCTCTATCAGTTGTTCTAGCGTTGGCTTTTCGTAGACATGACGAAAGATTATTTTAGGAATTCGAGCCTCTCTCACTCATCAATTTTACAAGGATTTCATAGTTATCAATATATTCAAGAGACACGGACACCTTACGGTGTCCAAGTTGGTTGTTGCAATGTGATTCTCTCCTCGGCTTCAAACTCCAACCCGAACTCAAATATGCGAAAATATACCTAACTTATGACAAAACAAGAACAAATTATCGAGAGGCTACTGCCTGAATATAGAAGTGATCCCAACTGTTTAGCTCTTTTGGTGACCGGAAGTGTTTCACGGAAAGAAGCCAGTGAGAATGCTGATATCGATCTGCTTCAAGTATCCAGTTCTGAACAGCCATTTAGAGAGTTAACAGTGGATGGAATTTTGGTAGAAGTCAAAACCCACACAAAGTCAGGGTTCATAGAGAAGATGAAAACCAAACCAATGAACGTTTATCAATGGCTCGATGCCAAGGTTGTTTTTGGTGACGAGAATACTGCTCAAGACATAATCTCAACTGCAAAAGATATCTACAAGAATTACAAATCAGACCCCAATGAGATCAAGGCAGTCAAGAAATGGCTTGAAAGTACAAGGTTGAAAATCCAAGAATCTAGAAATAAAGGTGATGATTTGTCAGCAGGTTTTTACGTCTCAAATATCTTGTGGAAAATTGTTGAAGGTTTATATCTACTCAACGACAAACCAACCCCGCCAAGCACAACGGCTTTCAGACGAATTTCCGAGCTTAAAACCTTGCCCGAGGACTTTCCTGAACAATGGAGATCTTCTTTGGCTGGAGATATAAACACAAGAACCGAAGCGACGGTAGCCCTAATAGACTACTTACTATCCCAATAACTATCGTTGAATCTCGATTAACTAGGGATTCGATAATTCTCTCACCCGAACCTCAGTATCCAGCAATCTGGGTATTCTTCACGGTTCGAATCATAAGAAAAATAAACGGATATCTGTGAGGACTTATCAATCCTTTTAGGGAGTACGGACATCTTGCGGTGTCCAAGTTGGTTGCCGAGCTAGGATTCGAACCTAGAATATTCGCCTCCAGAGGGCGACGTCCAACCAATTAGACGACTCGGCAATGTTCAAACTTACTCCAAGCTCCTATTTTACCATTCTAAGTTCACTTCGGCTTTAGACCTTCAGCATTTCCAGAACCTTAAACACTACGAACGCTGGCCAGAAGAAAGACTTAAGAACTCCTTCTATTACCGGTACAAAACCAACAGCGTCTTTTAAAAAATAAAAAATTGACCCGATTACTCCCAGGCCATAGATAGCTTCAGAATTAGGTGCCCAACGATCACACCTCATATACAGTTTATATATTAATTAATAATTAAATATTATCACTTCTTTACTGCCAATATTGCCATAAACATCGGGAACTCGTCCCTAGCCCTGTTTTCCGCTTTGGCCATTTTTCCCTCACTCTTTTTGTCCGAAGTCCACTCTTCGATTTTCTCAATTAAAAACCCATTTTCCGACAACATTCGGGAATACTCTTCAATGGGTAAGTGAAACGACCAGGTCACGGGTGAGTTTCTATCCCCAGGGTGCATATTAATGGGAATTTCCAAAGGAGACATATAACGATTGATTCTTCGATACTGTAATTTATTTTTTGCGTCGGTTTCCCAGCTACTTTGACGGGGAATTCGGAAACACGGATGATTAAGAACGATAACAAGCTTTCCACCTTTATCCATTTTTTCTCCAGTTAGTTTAATTGTTTTGTCAGGTTCTTTAATATTTTGAAGTGCCAGGATTATTGCCACCTTATTATATTTTTCTGCCATCGGAATACTCTTGGTCACATCCGCTACTACGTATTTATGTTTTTTGTTAATATCCATTCTCTTGGCATCGGCTATAAGCCCGTGAGCCAAATCCACTCCGGTATACGACACTTCACTGGGAAGTCTTCTAGCGAGCACTCCCTGACCACAAGCTACATCCAAGACCCTGTCTTTTCCGCCAATATCAAGTAACCTCATTACTCCGGGGATAACTACAGCTTGATGAAAGAAATGTCCTTTCTCACCCACAATTTCGCCATACCACTTCGTTACGCTATTCCATGATGTTTCTCTTTTTTCCATACCTCTATTTTCGCACACTCCCTGTTGACATAATTATTTTTCCCTTTTACACTAGGGTATACCCAAATAAATACCGAATATGTCCAATCTCGTCGAACCACTAGCTTCCAAAATTCGCCCCAAAAAAATTACGGAATATATTGGCCAAGAACATTTGGTGGGAGAGGGTAAACCACTCAGCCAAGCCATAAAGAGTAAACACATTTTTTCCTTTGTTCTCTGGGGCCCTCCTGGTACTGGCAAAACTACCATCGCCAGAATCTACTCTGATGCTATTGACGCTGATTTTTACGAACTCTCTGCCGTTTCCGCCGGCAAAGATGACATTCGTTCAATAATAAAAAACACGGAAGAAACCACTAAACCCGTCGTTCTTTTTCTAGATGAAATTCACCGTTTCAATAAAGCTCAACAAGATTATCTCCTTCCTTTTGTAGAAAGGGGAAAGCTCACCCTTATTGGCGCCACCACGGAAAACCCCAGTTTCGAAATTATTGCCCCGCTTCTTTCCCGTCTCCGGGTTTTTGTTCTTAAAGAACTCTCTCCAGAAGAAATCGAAAAGATTATTGTCCGAGCCGTCAAAGTTATAAAACTCAAAATTGATAAAGAATCAAAAGAGTGGCTTGCCAACTTTGCCAATGGCGATGCCCGTCAAGCAATCGGGCTTATTGAATCGACAGCTTCACTTTACGGGAAGTTAACTGTCGAGAACTTCAAAACAGCTCTCCAATCAAGGTTTCTTCGTTTTGATAAGCAAGGCGAAGAACACTACAACACAATTAGCTCATATATTAAGTCTATGCGAGCTAGTAATGTTGACGCATCTCTCTACTACCTTGCTCGTTTGGTCGAAGCAGGAGAAGACCCTCTCTTTATTGCCCGTCGCATGGTCATTTTTGCCTCGGAAGATGTCGCCTCGCCCACGGCCTTGGTGGTTGCCAACGCCGTTTTCCAAGCTTGTCAGCAAATAGGTTATCCCGAATGTCAAGAAAATCTAGCTGCCGGTACAGTCTATCTAGCCAAGGCCCCCAAAGACAGAAGTGCCTATGACGCCTATATGTCCGCGTTGTCTGACGTCAAACAATTTGGCAATCTTCCCATTCCCCTCAATCTCCGTAATGCTCCAACCAAGTTAATGAAAAAATTAGGTTATGGAAAGGACTACGAAATGTACTCTCAAGAAAGTTTGTTACCAGACCAATTAAAAAATAAAAAATATTATAAATAAATATGTCAGAAAAAACTGAACGCTTACTTACCCGAGGATTAAATGAAGGCTTTGCCGGAGGTACTGAAATACAAAATGTTGATAGAGGAGGTTCCAAAATTAAATCCAGCCATTTTGAAAACGAAGACGGCACTTACCACGATGAATGGATTGCCGACAGAACCGGAGGAGGCCAAGAAATTGTTGTGGCTGATGGAGTCACCATCACCCGCGTTTACGCCGGTGGCACAGTAACACTTGATGCCTTGGCGGAGATGGGCATTTCAATAGATGACATCATGAAGTTTCTAAAGAAGAATATTATTGAGGGTGGCAAAAACACCAGATTGTTCGCCGATTACCTTCCAGAAGTGGAAGGCGACTGGCAATACTCCTATACCGTTCTTAATGACGAACCCAAAATCCCTCTCACTTTAGGAAAAGAAGTCATTAAATACAAAGGAGTACTTGTTTTTATTCACGACTTTCTCATTACTCCTGTCGATTAATATCGGAGACTCTATAATTAATCTATGATTGCCGTTGTCCAAACAATCGACTCAGGAAGTGTCACCGTCAAAGATAATGCCGATTTTCAAAGGGAATCAAAAAAAGGACTCATTGTTTTTCTCGGCGTTTCCAAAACAGACACCGAAGTGGATGTAGAAAAAATAGACAACAAACTACTCAAACTTCGCGTTTTTCCGGACACTAATCAAAAAATGAATCTGGATGTTAAATCGGTTGGTGGAGAAATTCTTCTCATCTCCCAGTTCACTCTACTTGGGAATCTCAAAGGTAACAATCGTCCTGATTTTACGAACGCTGCCGAAAAAGAGTTAGCCGCCAATCTCTACGAACAATTTGCTGATAAACTTACAGAAGCTGGTGTTCAAGTTACCAAAGGTTACTTTGGTGAACATATGAAAATTCTGGTGGATCTCAATGGTCCGGTAACCATTATTTTAGACTCACAAAAATTATGACAAAAAAAAGCATCATCACAATCATCATCGGAGGTATCATCTTTTGTGGTCTGGTTGGTTACAACTACCTTATTGCTCAGAAAAAAATTTCTGAAACTCGCCCATCACCTCTCGGAATTTTTCTTGAGTCCTACCCCGAAAAAGTAACAATTGGTAGCACCGGTTCGTTTGTATGGAATATTGAAAGTTCTCCAGATCTTTTTACTCCACGCACCACTATTTACTGGGGCTACATCGCCTCTCCCAGTGCCCTTACCCAAGGCGACTCTCCCGAAGCCGTCGGCTATCCCTATTACCAAAATGACTATTACTTGGGAAAATATATGCTTCCCGACACCTTTGATCTAGCCATCAAATTTGACAAACCAGGGAAAGTTTTTGCCCGTGCTTATGCCAAAGTGGGGGACAATCATCTTTGGACTGAAGAAAAAACTATAGAAGTTATTTCAATACCTGAAAATGTCAACGAATAAACGATTTTCCCTTACTCTTTTTTTGTTGGTTGCTTTCATGGCGATTGTTGCAACCATCCTTGTTGGGTTGAGAATCTTCAACCAATAATAAATTAGCAATTTCCATCGTTATCTGCTAAAATCTTAAAACTATGCCTATTCATCAAACGTTAATACCCTTTATAGGACTAAAGGAAGGAGTTATCTTTCCCGAAACGGAAGCCGTCCTAACTTTTGGAAAACCGGCCTCAATCGCCGGCATTAATCACGCTTTTGGTAATAACGAGGAAGTCTGTTTTGTTTCCCAAAAAGATGCCAAAACTACCGCCACCAGTTTAAGTGATTACTATCTCGTCGGAACTGTCTGTCGTATTGTCAAAACCCTTCCTGTAAACGAAGAACTTCATGCGATTGTCAAAGGCTTATTCCGCGTCAAAATAGAAAGTATCGAAGAAAAAGACGGTTTGGTCTGGGCTCTTGTTTCCGAGTATCCCGAAGACACCTCCATCACAGCCGAAATCTCCGCTCTCTCCAATCGCGCCATCGCTCTTGTCAAACGAGCCTCGGAACTGGGAAAAGCCAACATCGAACCGGGAGTTCTGACCAAGATTATTAGCAGCTCGGACCCCTTACTGGTTTCCTTCCAAATCTCCTCCGTTCTGGACGTCAAAAACGAAGAGAAACAAAAACTTCTTGAGAACAACTCCTTGGAAAAAAGACTTTCCTTTATCACCAATCACCTCACTGAAGAAATAAAGATTCTCGAATTAGAAAAAAAGATTGAAAACAAAACCCAAAAACGTTTTGATGACAGTATGAAAGAAGCCGTTCTTAGGGAAAGAATGCGTGCCATTCAAAAAGAGCTTGGCGAAGGTGGCGAAGAAGAAGAAATTGTAGAACTCAAAAATAAACTAAAAAAAGCTAACCTTCCCAAGGAAATTTACACCAAAGTAAACAAAGAACTCGAACGCCTCAAAAAATTATCGATTCACAACCCCGAAACCTCGTATTTAAGAACCTGGATCGAAACTGTTTTGGAGCTTCCTTGGGGGGAATACACCAAGAGCAGCTACTCACTTTCCAAGGCGGAGAAAATTCTAGATCAAGACCACTATGGTTTAGAGAAAGTCAAAGAAAGAATTTTGGAATACATTGCCGTTTTAAAGCTAAAAAACGATCAAGTAAAAGCGACCAAAAAACATGCCGTCAACCCCCCCACAATTCTCTGTTTTGTTGGACCTCCCGGTGTTGGGAAAACTTCCGTTGGTCGCTCCATCGCCAAAGCCATTGGTCGTAAATTTGTCAAAATGTCTCTTGGCGGTCTAAAAGACGAAGCCGAAATTCGAGGACACAGACGTACCTATGTCGGAGCCATGCCTGGTAGAATAATCCAGTCAATCAAAGATAGCGGTGTTAGTAATCCAGTTTTTATGCTTGATGAAATCGACAAAATTGGTGCTGATTTCCGCGGTGACCCTAGTTCAGCTCTTCTCGAAGCTCTTGACCCGGAACAAAATTTTGCTTTCCAAGATCATTATCTTGATATTCCCTTTGATCTATCTCAAGTTCTTTTCATTACCACTGCAAACGTTTTGGACACTATCCCCGCTGCCCTTCGAGACCGTCTTGAAGTGATTGAATTTTCCGGTTACACCGAAGAAGAAAAATACTTTATTGCTAAAAAATATCTAGTTAAGAAGCAGTCCGAAGCCAATGCCATCAGTCAAAAAGACATTGTTCTTTCTTCGCCTATGCTCAAATTCCTCGTTCGCCACTATACCCGCGAGGCCGGTGTCAGAAACCTGGAACGTCAAATTGCTTCCATCATGCGTAAAATAGCCAAGGCCAAAGCCGGCAGTAAAGAACTTCCCATCGTCATCTCCAAAGAAAAAATCAACAAATTCCTTGGACCAATTATTTATAGTCACACTCTCGCGGAAGACAATGACCAAGTTGGTTTGGTCACCGGACTTGCATACACCAAAGTTGGTGGAGATATTCTTTTTATCGAAGTAGCTACCATGCCTGGTCAAGGAAAGATTACTCTCACCGGTCAGCTCGGTGACGTCATGAAAGAATCTGCCAAAGCCGCCTATTCTTATGTCCGTTCTCACAGTAAAGAACTCGGTATCAAAGACGAAAAAATTTCCAAGACGGACATCCACATTCATGTACCGGAAGGGGCTGTCCCCAAAGACGGACCAAGTGCCGGTTTAGCCATTACTACCGCCATTATTTCTGCTTTCACCGGCAAACCCGTTCCTAAAAATCTTGCCATGACCGGCGAAGTCACCCTTCGTGGTCGTGCTTTGGAAATCGGCGGAGTACGGGAAAAAGTTATTGCTGCTCACAGAGCCGGTATCAATCATGTTATTCTTCCCAAAGACAACGAAAAAAATATTGCCGATCTTCCCGAAAAAGTTCGCCAAGATCTAAAATTCAACTTCGTGAAGAGTATGGATGACGTCGTTAAGATTGTTTTCTCCGGAAAATAAGATACCCACCAACCAAGATAGCGACAAGGCTAAAAATAACTGCCATTGGTACTCCAAATAGTTTCCAAATTAACTCGGTCGGTCTTAAATTTTCGAGAACTGCCCGAATTACTCCATAACCTGCCAGGTATACTCCAAAAACAAAACCCGTCTTTTTCTGCTTCCGTGATATTTTCCAGAGTAATCCAAATAAAAACAGATTTAAAACCCCTTCATAAGCAAAAAGAGGCTCTCCATTTTTCCCCACGATCTCTCCGTTTATATAATTTCCAATTCTTCCGATAGCCTGGGCCAGCGGCGTCCCTACAACCAAAATGTCAAAAACTTTAAGAAAATTTAATTTATTAAAATAACAGAAAATCAGTACTCCCAAAACTCCTCCGCCAAGAGCGCCCCAAATCCCCAGGCCTCCTTCCCAAAAATATAAAATTTTACTTAAATTTGTCGAGTAGTATCTACCCCAAAAATCTGCCACATGATAAATTCTCGCCCCGATTACTCCACCAATAATCGCCCACAGCATTCCTTTTTCTAACACTTCTTTTTTTACCTCACCTCGGTTAGCTATAGCAATTTCCATTGCCACCCATACTCCCAAACCAATGAGCAGGCCGTAACCATAAAAGGTTATTCCCAAGACCTCAAACATTTCTTATGTACTCCATCAGTTTATCCACCGCGATAATCTTATTTTCTGTTTCATTTCGGCGTTTCACCTCCACACCACCATTTTGCAAACTCCTGGCCGAAACCAAAACCCGGATGGGGCAACCTATCAAATCCGCATCGGCAAATTTTTCTCCAGGACTCATCTCTCTGTCATCCCAGAGAGCGTCAATACCTGCATCTTTTAGTTTCTTATAAATTTTCTTTGTCTCCTCTGGTTGTTGTAAGTCGACGAGGTGTACCAGAAATGGAGCGACGCTTAAAGGCCAGACAATTCCTTTATCATCGTGGAATTTCTCTACCAACACCCCCATCAATCTACTGATTCCAATTCCATAACTACTCATTATGATTGGTTTTTTACTACCATCTTTGTCGGTGTACTCGTAGCCAAAAGCTTTTGTAAACTTAACTCCCAAGGGGAAAATATTTCCTACCTCCGAAGCATTGAATACTTCAAAATCTGGATTATTGTCCGCCCCCTCCGGTTTTACCTCTTTGTTGTAGGCGACTCCAGTATTTTTGTTTAAATAAATGGTGTCTTCTCCACTCTCGCATCTGGTTTGAAACTCATGAGAAAATTCACTGGTAAAGTCACCTCCGGAGGCGAGGGCAATCACAGTATCTTTCCCAATTCCAATTTCTTCATAGATATCCATATATACCTTCTTAGACTCCTCATAAAACTTTTTCCAATCAGCCTCGTTGGCATGGAAACTATACAAATCCTTCATTCGAAACTCTCTACATCGAAGTAATCCGGACTTTGCTCTTGGTTCGTTTCGATACTTTGTTTGAATCTGATAAACCGCCACCGGCAGATCTTTATAGCTTGGGTTATATGTTTTTATCAAAGGCGTCACCACGTCTTCATGAGTAGGACATAAAACATACTCTGCATCGCTCTTGGCCAGAGATACTTCATTGGCTGCACTGGCTTTAAAAAGAACATCAATAGTCTCCAGTCTTCCCGTGGTTTTCCAGTACTCCCTGGGAGACAAGGCCGGCATCAAAAGTTCCGAACCAATCTCGTCAATGTGTTTTCTGACAATATTTTCTATTTTATTCAAAACTCGTAAACCTAAGGGTAAAAAAGTATAAACCCCAGCCATCTCTTGGTGAATAAAACCACCCTGCACCAATAGCTTGTGATTAATTGCCTCCGCGTCTTTGGGAGCTATTTTTTCCGGGCGAACGCCCATCTTACTCATTTTCATAGTTTAATTTTATCCTATACCGAGGGTACTTAATATTCCAACACCCAAGCCTGTAGCAAAAACCAATAACCAAATCATTTTATTTTTTTGATCCGCTTCCTCCATACTCTCATGCATTTCTGGAATTAAATCGGCGAGAGCGATAAAAAGAAACATACCCGCGGTTACTGCCAACAAATATCCTTCGTAGTTTGTCACAATACCACGACTGAGATAAACAGTCACACCTCCGATAACCGCAACCAAACTTGAAGTTAAATTTAAAAGTAGGGTTTTTATGTTCGAATATCCTGATCGTAGATAAATCGTAAAGTCAGCCATTTCTTTGGGAAGTTCATGCAATCCGACAGCCACCGCCGTGAGAATTCCAGCTTCTTTACTCAAAAGAAATGCTGCTCCAATAGCAAACCCATCGATAAAATTATGCAAAGCATCTCCCCAAAAAATCCCGCTAATTGGTGGTTTGGTACCATGGGTACCATCGTGATGATGAAACCATAATCCGGATTTCTCCATCAAAAACACGAGCAGTATTCCCCCCAGAACCGACCAGGCAGCCATTTTATAATCAGTCACCGCTCCAAAAGCTTCTGGGAGCAAATCAAGAACTGCGACAGTAATCAGGACTCCTGCCGCAAAACTTGTCAGTTTATTGGAAAGAATCCCCGCCTTATTTTTAAAATAGATTATTAAAGTGGCTCCAACAAGCGAAGCCACCCCACCAATAAGACAATAAAATACTATTTGTAGCAAATTAGACACACTCCAATTGTATCAATAATTAAGGCTAATGCTATTATTAAGTTAGATGCAAAATCTAAGCCCCATAACAATCGTCAAGGCTTCGGGAACCAAAGAGCCATTTAGTGAGGAAAAAATTGTTAAGTCACTTGCAACCTCCGGACTATCTCTCGACGCTACTTCTCAAACCGTTGACTATCTCAAGCGTCATTTAAAGCCGGAAATAACCACTAGTGCTATCTATGGTCATGTTTCCTCTTATCTCAAAGAGAATGCTCCCATAGAAAACTACTTCAACTACGGTTTAAAAAGAGCCGTCATGGATATGGGACCTTCAGGTTATCCCTTTGAAATTTTGGTTTCAGAAATCCTCAAAACTGAAAACTACAAAACCGAAGTCGGTGTAATCACCCAAGGCAAGTGCGTTACCCACGAGATAGACGTCATTGCTCAAAAAGAGGCAAATAAATACTTCGTTGAGTGTAAATATCACAACACCACGGGTTACAAAACCGATATCCAAGTTGCTCTCTATACCTACGCCCGTTTCCTCGATGTCAGCAATCTTCAGAAACAGTCAAATCCTAATCAAAATAATTTTTCTTGGTTGATAACCAACACCAAAGTGACCTCCGAGGTTGTTGATTACTGCAAGTGCGTCGGTCTCCTCGTTACCACCTGGACTAATCCTCAAGGTCAAGGGCTTCAGGACAGAATTGTCGCCTCCGGCCTTCACCCAATAACCCTACTTTACGATGTCCCCAGAACTGACATCAAAACTTTACTGGATCGGGGAATAGTCACTTGTGTAAGATTGAAAACTGCCATTCTTAACAACGAAGTCGACGATATCCTAGATCAGAACGAAAAAAAGATCATTTTAAAAAATATCGAAAATATCTGTAAAAATAATGAATAATATATTTGTACGAATCATCCTTATCGTGTTCGCTTTATTTGGATTGTATAAAATGTTTCCTCAAATTTCCAAACCGGTTGATTACTATGTCAAAAATCCCTCATTCCAAAACTCGGTAGTTATTCCGGCAGTTCAAACAGCTAATAATATTCTTCCGGACAAGATAAAAATTCCTACACCTCAAGTGATGGGCACCTATACCGACTACTCCACCGACTCACCATTAAGACAGATAACCGACGAAGTTAGTAGTCGGGCTGCCGAATTGGCCACAGACCAGATTAATCAAATCAAAAAAGCAGCTTCTGATCAGTTTTGTACTATTCTCATCGAGAAAATCAAATCCGACTGCGGTATTCAGTAAACTATTCGTAAATAATCACTACCCCGATCATGTCCAATTTGGGCAAGTATCTTTTGATCTCATTTCGAAATTTTTCCGCTAAATTAGCCGAGTAGGTGGCGTTGTTGGTGTTTTCCATGTGTCCACAAAGTCTATTTTCATACTCACGCACTATCTCCATGATTTTTGCCCCCTTGCAATTAAACTCAGCCTGCCATTTTTTTGGATCCTTCTCATATTTATCATGTAACTCCTGAAAAGCATCAAACTCCTTTTCATGTTTCTGGACCATCTCATTGAAAATTTCTAAGTATTTCGCAGCCATAAAAATATTGTAGTACACTTTGGTAATGGAGAAAATCATCATTGGTCTTACGGGCTCACTTTGTTCCGGAAAGGGAACGATAGCCAGCCACTTAAGAGACCTTGGTTTTCACCACCAAGTTCTCTCGAACAGAATTAGAGACGAAATTCGCGCCAGGGGACAGGAAATAACCAGAACCCTTCTTCAAGATGTCGGTAATGAACTCCGGGAAACATATGGTGGTTCCGTTCTTGCCGAAAGAACCGCACTCTTACTAGTCGACATCAAGGGAAATATTGTCATTGATGGTGTTCGCAATCCTGATGAAATGATTTTTTTAAGAGATAATTTTGGTGCCAAAATCATCGGCATTGATGCTCCCAAAGAAAAACGACTAGAGTGGTATCTTCAAAGAGCCAAAGACAGGGGAGAAGACGGCACTACCGTCGCCGATTTCCAAAAACACAACGATCGAGACTTCGGAATCGGTGAAACAGGTCTTGGTCAGCAAGTTGGTCAGTGTTTACAAATGGCCGATACTGTCCTTTGGAACACCGGTTCCAAAATAGAACTTTTTCGTGAATGCGACTTGTTCCTCAGGGAAACCCTCGGTTTTGATCCGGAAATCCATCACTCCCTAAAAGAGAGAAAATAACTACTCTTCTGTTGTTGCGTACTTATTCACAAACTTGTACGCCCACGTTAAATTAATATCTTCCGAGTCGGAGTACATAAAGGCCAGCTCTTTTCTTTCCATGATCGAAAAGAACTCCTCCCAGGAAACATTTTTGGTCACCTCTCTCTTTCCACTTAGCATCCCTTCATCCTTTCTTCCTTTCCAATTTATTCTCAATCCAATACTATCGGTAGTTATCTCTGGGTCGTCAATTATTGCTGGTGTTCCCCCATGACTCTCTACCCACTTTTTTATTTCCTCATTACTTCCCGCCAATTTATATACTACTTCCATAACTAAATATTAGCACGAAAAATTACAACTAAACCAGTTTTTCTTGTCTTAATTTTTCAAATAAAACCAGCGCTGTCGCCACACTTACGTTTAATGAAGCCACTTCTCTATTCATCGGGATATTCACAAAGACGTCGCACTCTTTTTGCAACGGTTCCGAAAGTCCAACCGCTTCTCCTCCCATCACAAAAGCTACCGGTCCTCTAAGGTTTGTCTCGGTATATGGCTCGCCCATATCTACCTCCACTCCCACCATAGGGACTGCATACTCGTGTAGTAACTTGGCTGCTTGGAATATACTCATTCCGATAAGTGGTACATAAGCCGCTCCTCCCATAGATACTTTGGCGACCACCGGTGTCACTTCGTGTACTCCATTTGGCGAAGCAATCACGGCATCTACTCCGGCTGCCCAAGCAGTTCGGAGAATTGCCCCCAAATTTTGTTCATAGTCGATGTGATTTACCAATAAAAGGAAAACATCCCGTTTCGCTTTTAAAATTTGTTCCAGTGTTGGAACCTCGGGAATCTCCATCAAAGCCACCACTCCTTGAGGATTTCGGGAATCACACATTTTTAAGAGTTCCTCGTTTGTTACCTTTTGCACCGGCACATTATTTTTTCTGGCCAGGTTTTCAATCTCTCTGATTCGAGGTTCACTCAGTGTCTGAACCGCCAAAAGTACGGAGGCAATTTTTTTGTCCGAATTCAGTGCATCATGCACCATATTTCTACCTTCAAGGGTAATAAATTGTGGATTTCTTTTCACCTCTATATTTTATCCTATTTCCCCCTCAACCTCGGATTAACAGTTTTGTAGAGCAGGGCAGTAGTTTTTCCACAACCCCCATTTTTATAGCCTCTTTTTCTGTCAGCTTGTCGCAGATATCCAAGAGCGCTCTATTTGATAACCCGACATCTGCCAGCTCAAGATCTGACTCCTCCATCGGCATTTGTGGTCCTCCCCAAAACGTTCCCGTCCAGTTACATCGGATACAAGCCTTCCCCAAGTTTTCTCCAAACATTCCGTTCATCAAGTCGTGCAACTCGGGATCTGCTGCCTGGTTTTGGTTCCGGGGATAAGGAGAATAATATCGAAGAGGTGGTTGTGTATCCAAAAGTACTCCAGCCACTCCTGCCACAAACTCCACCCCTTTTTCTTTACACAACTTTTCAATTACTTCGAGTCCAAATCTTGTTGCCATTGGTGCAATAACCACCACTTTCTTGGGTAATCTCCCCATCTCTTCCAGTTTTTCAATCATCGCCACGTGTTGCATTCCGGAAGCTACTGGGTCACACAAAAACAAGGTCTGGAGGGTTTGGCCAAATCCTTCAAGATTAGGTTCCGATGCAAAATACGCAGTTCTGGTGTATTCATTTTCCGCCGGCCTGTGACTAATACCCACCATCGTTGTTGGTAAATTTTCTCTGGTGGTTAGATAAATTGCTTTTTGCATCTGGGTCAAATGACCTTCTCTGGCGAAATAAATAATGCCGCTATTTTCCGGTCTTGCTTCCAAAATTGCCTCTTTAATTATTTTGGTCTGGGCCAGCTGATATACCGCAATCTCCATATCTATCTGCGCCGGAACTCCCAGATGAAATCTCGGTAGGACAAACCTAAGTTTTCTATTTTCAGCATCGGGAATGAAACACCCCGCCCCGCTTACCGCTTCTGCTTCCGGAGATGACACGACTGAAATGTTTTTTCTTTTTTCTCCATCCAAATTTATTTCCAACACAGACAAACTTGAATAAGTTCCAATCCAATGGGAATATGCCTCAGAATTTCTAACGGACAAACAAGATCTTGAAAAAGAAAATTGTTTTTCCGAGGCTTCGACCTCTTTTGCCAGGCTATAAAAAAGACCCTCTTTCATAAGGGCCAAAAATACTTGTTTTTAACATCTCGCAAACAAAAAACCAGGTATGTTTTTTTCATCTCCTGGAACTTCAGTATAACTTTCTTTTTCTACTAAATCAAATTTTAGATTTTACCTAGATTAGGGAAACTTCCAAATATTTAATCCAGGCACAACATAGGCTCAGTTACCTGACGAAAGCGAAAACTCTCTATGTGTGATCCCAAGTATTCAGGACTTGAATCAAACAATCAAGGATTTAAGAAATATATTTGAAAAATTATTGCAGAAAATCTCATTCGACCAAGATGTTAGTAACAAGCTTGAAGCGAAATAATTCGCAGTCCATTTCCAACATAAGTACCCAATCCTAAATCGAGTTTTTCATTTGAATCTTTAAGATTAGAAAAAGGAAAACTTACTTTCTTTGAAAATGGATATGGTAACGCAATACTTGTTCGGTTCGAAGTAAAGTTGTAAGTAAAATTAATCATCATTTCGTTTCCATTGATATTAGTTGGCTCAATAGACAAACTATCTGTTTGCCTAAGTTTGACTGCATCTGGCAATGAAAGAGGTAACTCTCTTTCAAGTTGATTTTTTTCATAGTCTATATTTTTTGCAAACCCCAATAGCTGAGGAATATTTGTACCTTCAATTAATGAATATTCAGGCACCCAAATCTTTGTAATTATTTGACGTTTATTTTCGGACGTAGTTCTGGCTACGCTCCATATAAAGGAAGCCGGCTTCTTGCTTTTATCGTCGGGAACAATTTCGTATTCTATGTATATTTTCTTAAAATTTGGATCTATCTGTTTTGTAATCCAAACAACTCCTTCCCATGTATTACCTCCCCCAGTAGGATAAAAAAGTCCGTTTTTTGGGGTAATTTGATCTAATTCAACACTGATATCTATTTCATTAAGTGGAAGAAAAGAATAACAAGGTGTTTCAGTTATCTCTTGTACCTCATTTTTTTGTTCTGCCGTAGTCGTAATGCCAATCACCTGAGGTGGTTTTTTGTTTTCTTTTAACGCATTTATCCAGCTTGGACCATTTTCGACTACAAGGAAAATAATAAATACTACCCACACAAAACCCCGTGAAGCATGGTCCTTAAATAGATACTTAATAAATTCATCCATATACTATGTATCAATATTACAGGTCAATCAATCCGATTACAACAAATGTTAGATATTTCTACCCATGTTGAAATCTATATATTTCAACATATATAGACATAGCGAATTCGATTCAGCTTTACCTGGAAGATATTTTTGTTGAAATTAAATGGTCTTAATTTACCAAAATTTATACTTTAATACTGACTTTCTCGTTTATCAAATAATTTCCGTCAAAAACGAACTTACCACGAACATTTACTTTGTTACGTCCCCGCGTATAGCTATAATCAAATTGCACCCTACCGTCGCCAGTATTGTAAATAAAAACACTAAATCTACCATCCCATTTATCCTCGAAACTTTTTATAACCTTCACCAATGCTTTTCTCCACAGGGGCTGATTAATATAAAAAGGAGTAAAATTGCTAGAACTTGGTGTACTAGGCTCAATTTCACTTAGACAAGGACCGGGGAAACCACCGTATGAAAGATTAAGTGACTCTCTTTTTATATCTGAATAATATTCAGCACTGAGATGATGATTTACTCTACCATCGCTGAATGTCAAAAAATAAGTTCGGGGAGATTCTTTCCTTTTTGCATCTTCAGACCATTTAGTTGCATGATAATCAGTAGTTTTAAGCCAGTCAGTAATCTGTTTCGATGTCAAAATATCATTAATTGAAAAATTATGTTTTTGTATAGAGAGATTATTTACTTCAACTATATTCTTCTCTAATTTTCTAATCTGATATTCTTTAAGGGATGAAGCCACCTTTCTTAATAGTGCTATTGCAACAAGTATTAGTGCAATTGCAACTACGATTGTATATATGGGGTTAATTCTCTTAAGGTTTTCAAATACGAACTTTACCCCGATAACCAAAATACCAATTGCTTGGATAACCCCACCAAACCTATCTAACCCATCAAAAAACTTACCGATTGTTTTCATATTGTGACCCAAGGGATACCAGAATGGAACCATATCTGGCAGGAACTTAGCTCTATCTACGCATACTTAAAACACTCCCAAATCCCAGCCTTCTCTTACTACCAATAAGTTGTGGAACTATATTGATCTTTGTTGTCGAGGGCAGCTATTTACTCTCAAATAAATACTGGGAACTTCCAGTCAATTATTTTGTAAGTCCGAAAGTCGTTTCATCAACTGCGATGCCATTACGTAGATAACAGTATTGACATCGAAACGGTATGAGCATAGATTGAGACTTATATGGACATATCATACATAAACCTCAAGCAGTTGATGGATAGAGTGAACTCTGGAGAAATCATTTCTCGAACAGATTTTCACAATCAAGTTTTAACAATTTTGGGGAATTCAGGTATTAGAATCAGACAAAATGATGGTGTTAATCCCGTAGTCACAGTTTCTTATCCAATAAGCTTGCCAGAGAGTATCGTTGTTGGTCTCAGATACACAAAAAATGATGGGACAAAAACTGAAGACCATTTTATCTTTCAGGAGGGAAGGGCTATCGAAAAATGTTATGGAAAAAAATTGGCGAGATTGATGCCGGAATACAAAGGTACTCACAAATTACAGCGATAAAAATGGGAGCCATATACTCACCAGAGCTAGATAATATCAAAATTTTCTTTAGCCCCGCAAAGGCAATAGCTCGAATGGATAACATCATAAGTAGAGATGGTAAAATTGCGGCCATAACTGAAGATGCTTATAAACCAGTAAGGGAAGCTTGGGCAGCAGCAGTTTTTCTACTTGGATACTCGCAATTAACAAATAAGCAGTATTGGTTGAGAGAAAATCCAATAAAAAACGAGGCTCCTGACATTTTTTCAATTTCAATCTTACCTCCACCTGCAGGTGAGAAAGGAGTTAGAAGAGAAATACTGGAAATTGAAGTATGTGAATATGACGCACATTCTGAGTTGAGCTTGGTTGATCATATTAAGGAGAAACTTAAGGGAAAGGCATACAACAAGTTCACGTTTCTTCTCTGTTACATTCACAAAAAAGGTGAAATGAAACTGGGCGATATTATTGATGGTTTAGTAGATGTTAAAAATAGTGTTAGAGAAATTTGGATACTTTTTCACCCAGGAGAAAATATTAAAGGAGAGTTTTCCATTTCTAGGGTGTATTTAAGGGACGCTGATATTGAAGTCTCATACCACTTCCAAGGGAATTACCAATCGCTTTCGAAAATCTCCCAGTTGGAAATGCTTCATACATCACGAGGGTCGGGGAATGAGATTAACTTTGTTGATTTGGGTACAGCTTATGTTCCTCTCCCGAAGATTGGGAAGTAGGTTTTTACGGAGACATATTTTGGCAACGTATGTTGACAAGAGAAACTGTAAGTGCTACTCTTAACTTGGCATCGAAAGATGAGCTCTTTAATAACGGGAAATTAGCTTCGTCAGAGTCTGAGTAGAAAATTGGCCGTAATCGGCTCGTTAATGGAACCATCAAGGTTTCGCAAATGCTTTAAGCATTTGCCCACTCTTCCGGCCCATGTTGACTCTTGCCTCATCAGGTAAGGATTAACGTGGTACGTTGAGTTCGCTGGTTATATCTTTATCGATTTAATTGCAGCAATGTTAGAGGGTCTGGATACTCGACTTCACCATGTACAGCTCTCTGCCGCAGCAACTGCGGAGCCGTTTTTAGCGCTCTACAGAAGTATAGAAAGGATAAAATATGCCCAAAACATATTTTCGCTCCCTGTTACAAGTTTCCCGTACTCTCGAGAAGAGTGAGAAGTTGAGTAGTGATGATAGAGGTCGCCTTGAGAAACAGGTCAACCGCCTTATTCACTTCCTTGATACCAAGGATGTTAAAAGGGCCAAGACTCAGGTAGAGATAGTTTCGAGTCTGATACTCGAAATATTAACGAGGTAGTCATCATCCAGACTTCTCTGGAAAGGACATAGAAATGTTTTATCCAGAGGAGTTTTGGTGATTCAAGATATAAAAAAATATGAAAAAACACGCAACCGGTAATTTGTTGGGTTTAATTCGTTCTGCCATGGGTTTATCTCAGGATAGTTTTGCGGATAAGTTGCATATGAGCAAAAGCATAATTTCAAGATATGAGTCAGGAGATAGAAGATTGACAAAGGAGAAATTTGAATTTATTTGTCACAAGCTAGGTTTATCAAAAAAATTGACAGCATTGTTAATTGCAGACACAGTGTCCATGAAGAATAAGGATATTGCAAGGGAGTTGGGTCTAATGTTGTTAACACGATTATCTTCAATTTCAGATACAAGTGAAAATTATCCATCAGAACAAATTTAGGACGGAACGCATTTTTACCTTAAAGAGGCTTTCAATTGTATTGGGAATACCGATAGAGATATTGAGGACCTTTTCAATATGTTCTGTAGATCACTACCATCCTTATATTAAAACAATCAACCATAAACAAAGAGAAATCGCGAATCCAAGTAAGGCATTAAAGGAAATACAAGAAAGAATAGTCGAAAGGATCTTGTGTCAAGTACCGCTTCCAGAAGAAATATTCGGAGGCGTAAAGGGAAAGGATATTAGAAAAAATGCAATGATCCATAGGGGTCAACCTACTGTCGTAACAATTGACCTTAAGGATTGTTTTCCAAGCATATCTTTCAAAGATGTATACCGTCTGTTTAGAGAAGATTTTGGATATTCTAAAGAGGTTTCTGGGTCACTAACACAATTAACGACCTTCAAAAGATCCCTGCCTCAGGGTGGAGTGGCGAGCACGGCGCTCGTTAATATTTTACTAACTCCACTATGCAAAAGGATTCGAGTCATCATTCCTGAAGAAAACAAGTTAACATTGTGGGTTGATGACATTACATTTTCTGGCAAAGATGCTCAACTTTATTGTCAAGATATAGTACATGAGGCTCAAATGTTCGGTTTTAGAACAAGGTCAAGAAAGGTTAAGGTTATGTTTAATAACAAACCACAACTAGTAACAGGAACTATTGTAAACAGAAAAGTGTCTGTGCCGAAAGAAAAAATCGAAAAATATTTAGAGGATTATAGAAGAAAGATTAACAGTTCAGAATCCACAACGGGAAGAGTTAACCACGTATCGTTTATTAACCCTACGCAAGGAAGGCGATTAAAGAAAAGGTTAAAAACCAGACTAATTCCCTAAGTGTGAGTGATAATTAAACAAATAATGAAATCAAATTACTTACAACAAGCAAGGGATTTCTTAAGCATCTCCCACCCTCTCGCTACAGGGCCAAATATGCGCCTCTCACGTTTTGGGAAAATACTGGAAGGTGTTTTTAGAAAAGGATACTTTACCCTTCAGACAACAGTAGTGCTCGCCGATATGGTAGAAAAAGACGAGCAATTTAGAATTATTTTTGGAGGTTCAATTCTAGATTTGTCACGTAGGGTGATGGAAGACATGTTGTATATGGTGTACATCAATGACAAAAACAAAGAAAGGTATTCCAAGCAGTTTTATGATTACATACCAATTGAACAAAAGAGCGACTTAGAATTTTTACTAAATTCCGGCGTAAAAATTGATGATCAGATTGCTATCGAAGTAGATAAAAAATATCAAAAGTCACCAAAAAAGCTACGCAATCGTCACAACTGGTCTGGTTTGAGTGTGGATGATCTCATTGTCTGGTTTACTCAAAATGGTCAGCTTAAGGGTTCAGAAAAAGAAACGATTCTAAAATTGTACATTGCGGGAAATAGAAAAAATCACACATCTCCGAGCGACATTCTGGATCATTCAAAACAAGAGTGGTTAAATGGAGTCGCGGACAGGGATATTGAATTAGGGCTTATGATTACATATGGATCAATTGTTAAAATCTGCTTATTGTTTTTGGGTGAAATTGAAACAACTGATGAAATGAAAGAAAAAATCCTATCATGCTGGAAAGGAATTAACCCAAAAATCTCATGACAAACAAAACTATTACAAAACACACATCTCTAAAGTTCCAATTGTGGAGCAATTACTTCTTCGACAAGACCAACAGAACTACCCACGGTAACGCCGCACAATCCGCCTTAAAAGCCTACAACACCACAAACTACCATAGTGCATGTCAGATAGGTTACGAGAACTTGAGAAAACTTGATTTTCTGAAGCCAGCCATCGCGGAAAACGAAGGTTTTGGTGTTGGAGAATTTATTAAAGTTGCCATAGCCAAAGCCTTAAAAGGAAGTTATACCGATTGGGAAAGGCTTGGTATTCAAATTGGTTACTTTGAGAACGACAAAAAGCCACCTGTTGTTGCTGTTCAAAACAACTTTGACATGTCCACACTAGGCGAAACAGTAAGAAAGGCGAGAATTGAAAGGGGATTACAGGTAGCCTGAAATTAAACTCTATGATTTTTTCCAAAACGCAGACAAATATAGAGATATAGCTGCTAATATAGCCACTAGTAGATCAAAACTATTTGTTCCAACTGCAACCAGTACTACTCCTACAACCACACTTACACAATAATTTATTTTTGCGCGTTTTTCAGAAACCTTACCCCTACTTGATAGTTTGAAGATAATGCTCATCATGATCAACATCAGGGTTGTTGATCCCATATACTCACCAACTACTTCTGGTTGGCTTCCCAATAACAAAAACACTAAAGGTATTAGCCATACAGGGCTATAAACAATGAGGTTGTGCTTCCACCAATTTAGACTAGACATATTCGTAGATATTTAATAAATAAGATTAAAACATCTTAACTCTTGGTTAGTAATAATACAACCATATTAGCCACAAAATCCGTACCAGCAGTTAATAACAAAAACACCACTCCATTGCTAGGGTTTATACAGTGGAGAAACGAAAGATAACAAATAACGATATTGCCTTTGGGAAACGACTTCGTAGGGTCAGGAAGAATGCCGGATTCACACAGGAAGGACTTGCATATAAATGTAATCTTAGTGTGACCTTCATTGGTCTAATTGAAACTGGTAAAAGGCATCCTAGCTTGAAGACGATGGAGAAACTATCAAGAGTTCTTGGGGTAAAGGTGAGAGATCTGATGCCATATTAAGATATGGTAAAGTAGAGATACTTTCGTAAGGAGGTATAACAAAGTACACATTGCACAAAAAAGAATGATTTAGAACATTCCTACTTACGGGGAATGTGATTTCCGTCTCACGACGGATAGTGCAATGTAAAATGACCCTAAATAAGGCGAAGGAAAAGCTGGGTAAGATAGCTAAAGGTGTAAGTGATGAGGAATTATTAAAAGAAATCGAAATTGCTGAGTTGATAGCCGAGATTGTTCTCCTCCTATATAAGAAGGAAGGAGGGTACAATGGTCTCAGAAATGCTTAACGCAGTAATCTACACTAGAGTATCAACGGAAGAACAAACGAAGAATTATAGCCTTGATTCTCAAGAAGACATTTGTCGTGATTATGCACTCCGAAACAATTTAGCCGTTACAAAACTTTTTCGCGAAGAAGGCGCCTCAGCCAAAACCGTGTCGGGTAGACCAGTTCTGAAAGAGCTGCTGACCTACTGTACAAACAAGAACAACCTTGTTTCAACTGTTCTAGTTTATAAATATGACAGATGGTCGAGGAACGTGGCTGAGGGTCTGACTATAGTTGCGACCCTAGCCAAGTATGGAATAAACGTCCAGTCTACAACAGAACCGACTGACAATAGTGCAATGGGACAAGCCATGAGAGGAATGATGATGGTTATGGCTGAACTAGACAACAATGTAAAGTCAGAAAGAACAAAAAGCGGTATGCTGGCCGCTTTTGAAGCAGGTAGGTGGCCTTGGGGCGCACCGATTGGCTATCAACATACGGTTGTTAATGGGAAAAAGAAATTAGTCCTCTGCCAATCATTTAAGCCGATACTAATAAGGTTATTTGAAGAGGCCGGAAAGGGCATCTACACCAGAGAACAGTTGGCGGAGATAATCAACAAGATGGGTTTTGCACGGTTATGGGGAAAGCTGGCAATTGAAACAACAGTCGACAAAATAATTCAAAAGAAATTCTACTTCGGTATTATGGAGGCAAAAGCCTGGAAGCGTGAAGCTTTGGGGAATCATGAAACCGTCATCGACGAAGTTAAATGGACAAAGGCAAACAAAGCTTTATATGGAAAACACAATACCGGTATTAAAGTTGGGAAGAGTAACGAGTTTTCACTCAAAGGATTTGTACATTGTGGAAACTGCTTGAAGCCGTTGAGGGGTAGCTACAATCGAGGCAATGGCGGTCTATACCCAAACTATCACTGTACAGCGAAAGAATGCAACCACAGGGTCGGTGAGAGGAAAGAACAGTTTGAAGAATCATTTCAAGAGTATCTCAAAATGTTCAAGTTGACAGCCATTCAACAGAAGCTGTTGTGTGCAGTTCTTACAGAAAAGCTTGAGGCAAAGATAAGGAATCAGGAAAATGAAGAAAATATAATTCGTTCTAAACTCGAGGAAATCAAGGGTGAAAGACTCGCTATTATTAAGTCGAATAGTAAGGGTTTGATTGACGACGACGATGCTACTCCATTGCTTGAGAAGCTAAAGCTGGATGAAATGACATCTAATTTGGAGCTTTCAGAAAGCAAGATAGACAAGCACGAAGCAGAAGCAGTTATCAACTTTACGACATCATTTTTGACTGATGTTGGCAAACTATGGGCAAGGCTAGATACAGATAGAAAAATTAAGCTTCAACAAGCTATTTTTCCCAATGGCATCCTTTTCAAGGATGGATATTTTGGAACCACAATAATTTCCCCATCCTTCCAACTAATTCAGCAATTTGCTGAATCAAAACCCTCTTTGGTGAGGTGTTATAACGAAGTTCGGACCTATTTCCAACAGAATTACTAACTTAATGGCTCACCGCTCGGCCTAACGGCCTCGCGATTCGCCAACTGCCTGCCGGCAGTATTACGGTCGCGCGACACCTCACCTCCATCTGCCGATGTCGGTGAGCCCTACGAATTCTGTATCCCGCCTGCCGGCGGGATATTTTGCCTTCGGCAAAGTGCCAACTTCGTTGTCACATCTATATGTTCGCCACAACTTCACATCTAGCAATTGTGGCGAAGCTCTCTCAATATATGGCTCGTTTAACAATCTCGCCATATAAATATCAGCTAGTTAAGAGAGAATTTTATTATCTGATATTTATAGATTGAGATAGCATTTGGCCTGTCGGCCAAAATGCCTGCTTCGCAGGCACGGCAAATGATGTAATAAATCTGAAAGAAAATATATGGCAGATGTATAATTAGAGTGCTAATGGATATACTAACAAAACCCTTAAATGCATATAGTTTTGAAGAGATAGAATCTTTTGTAACAGAAAAAATTCCAGAAGGTGATCAAATTGATTACAAAAAAGAATTTCCAAAAGCAGCTGATCTTTCAAAGTTGGTGGCAGCCTATTCAAATTTTTTGGGGGGAGTAATTATTGTTGGGGTTGAGTGTGACCAAGATACTGGATTGCCAATAAATGCGATAGGAATTCCAAATAGTCAGCATGAAGAATTTGTTGCGCAAGTGATGGGGAACGTTTCTCCCATACCAAACTGGGAGTT
>Ga0265296_1000143_pt1 | contig 141234 bp, 142 predicted proteins | sample MunlanPumphouse1_FD_189073 | JGI IMG/M metagenome (GOLD analysis project Ga0265296, IMG submission 189073) | Groundwater microbial communities from a municipal landfill in Southern Ontario, Canada - Pumphouse #1 | ecosystem: Environmental > Aquatic > Deep subsurface > Groundwater | place...
CCGTTCACTGCCTGAATAGGCAGATGATTCAGGTCTTGACTATCCACCAATTGCCCGTTACCGGAAGCATCAATAATTTGACGAAGGTATTCCTGGTTTGCTGGATCATGAAAAAAAATACTAAAATGAATAGGCATCGCTGTTTTCGATCCTAATGACGAGCAGGTCTTTGGGTCGACTCTTCAAAACTCTACGGGTGAGCGTTGTAGACCTCGGATCACATCTACCGTTCGACGAGGTAGAGCAACTGGGGGAACCGTTTTGTTTGCCTTTGACGGTAAACCAAGGAGCGTTGCAGTATCCACCCCCGTGGTTCGCACCAGTTTTTGATCCCCTCGGCCGCGCAGCACCAGGGAGATGTGTTGTTCCTGAGCGGCCAAGGCCAGGCGTTCTCCCTCTTCCGGGCTGACTTCCAGGGTCACTGTGCGCACTATCAGAGGTTTATCGCCTGGGCGAGACTCCATCCTTTGATCTGCGCCCAAGACTTTCAGATTCTGGAAGAGTATCTTGGAGATGGGGTCTTTATCGTATTCACCTTTATCCACAGTTACCATCACGTCCACCCGGTCTCCAATTACGGGGAACCCAGCCACCCCGGAGACTTCGTCCACTTTTACGGTCATGGCCCGTTGGTCGGGGCTCAGCAGTGCAGAGAGGCCCGGAATCGTTCCTCTAGGAGTAAGTTTGTTTTCCGTAACGAGTTCGCCAGGCGACAAAGATGTGGCGGTAACTCGTCCCAACAACTCTTGTATGTTCCCAAAGGAGCCTTGCGGGGGGTTTTCTTGGTGCCAGACTTCCGTCTTGAGTTGCGCCGCATTCAGGGAACTGGCCGGGTCTACCTGAGTTGTGGCCACCACCACAAGACTGGTTTTTTCTTTAACGACGGGAACGGCAGGCTCTCGCTTCACCAATACAAAAAACACGTAGGTGGCTAGGCTGGCGCAAATAAAAGCCACGAGCAACCATATCCAACCAGGGAGTTGACGCATTATGCTTTACTCCTTGTATAGGGTCGCGATTCTTCCATCCACATTTCGATCTCAGAAGTTCCGCCATTTCTGGCAGCAATTTATCTTCTCAAAGACGCTGCATCCCGGCTCAGCCAGCAAGAGTTCCACTATGCTAAATAGCCACAAATGACATTGAGGACTTGGAGACCCTCTCCTATAACACTGTCCACTACCAACACATTTCTAAAACCATGAGAAAGATTAATAAGGCATTTCAATGACAGGGGCATCGCCCTCACCCTGGATGAAAATCATGGGTTTATTGCGTGATTTAAGGTATTTTCTCGTTTATCTCCATGGTTCAGCAAAAGAGATGCCACCTGAATGCTACCACCTCTTTAGTGCCCTGGATTGGGTTATACTCTACCCAATATATTATTAAACCAAAACCTTCCCGCCGGCCACCTTTTCTTTAAACCCGGGAAGTTTAATTTCCAAGGAAGAGAGGGCCGCAGCCTTGAGGCCGCGGCCCAAATTCCGGAAACGTAACAAAAGGCTTACGTCCCTAAAGCGGTCGTCGCTTTTGAGAAAGTGCTGGCGACCTTCGTGCCCAGAGCAGTCACAGCCGCCACAATAGCTACCGCGATCAAGCCCACCAACAGGGCGTACTCGATGGCAGAGGCGCCTTCTTCATCCCGGAGGAAAGTCATGGTTTTCTGGAAATAGGTTTGCATTTTGGTTCTCCTTTCCTTTAAGTGATGGGAAAAAAACTCAATTACGTAATTTTTTGCCTGTGTCGTCTTCGGACGGTCCTTTTGCTCCTCACCTCCTGTTTCTGGCCAGTATGGTTCCATAACTACCATTTGGCCTAACCCTTCGCTTCGGCAGTCCCGCTTCCCTGGCCCCAGGCTGTAGGTCGGAGACTTTACGTCCTCACCTTTCGGTGGAGTTTGCCTTTTTCGGTGGCGTGGAAATCTCTGATATGTGTATCGGCATCATCATTTGAAACTTTAAGAATCTTTTAGGAAAGCTGTAAAATCCCGGCGCCGGCTTCATTGCGCGCCACTCTTGGCTGGTCATCCCAAAAGGCGGCGTCAAAAAAGACGGGGATAAGGCTATGTTGGTCAGAACAGATGCTTGGGGCCGGAAGAATTGACCTTAAGATTTAAGTTATGGCCGGAGTGGTCGAATAACATAGTTAGTGGAGGATTCAATGGACCAGACCAGGCTCGATGTCAACTCCTCATTCTCACCGGTAGAGAGCAGGAAGGGGGCGAACAGTACCAATTTGCCCCAGTCATTAGAGGAATTGGGCTTGCCGCCGATCTTTTTGGCCCAGCTGGCCTTGAAGCACTGTTTCTTTTTGGACGTTTTTATCCTGGGAGATCTGGTGGAACGACTGAAGGTGTCCGCCAGTATCATCTCGAAGGTGCTGGATTACCTGAAAAAAGAAAAATATGTGGAGATGCGGGGCCCCGACCCCTTAAGCCCGGTGGTTAGTGCGCTGAGTCTGGCTCACCGGCATACTCTGACCGAAGGTGGGAAAAAGCGGGCTGGCCAGTTATTGGAATATGATGCCTACACCGGTCCGGTGCCGGTAACGTTGGAAGAATACTGGCGCCAGGTCAATCAACAAAGCATCAGGCAGGTGGAGGTCACCCCAGGTCATCTCCAGCGGTCCTTCCAGGGGTTGGTACTGGCTCCCGAGATTATAGACCAATTGGGAGTGGCTGCCGTAAGCGGTAACCCCTTGTTTCTCTATGGTCCTTCCGGTAACGGTAAAACTGTCATCTCCCTCCAGTTAGGCAAGATTTGGGATGACAATATCTTGGTCCCTTATGCCATCTATGTAGCTGGCCAGGTGATTCAGGTGTGGGATGAAATGATCCACTCCCCCGTCCAGAAGGAAGTCCCCGGGGCGGATAGGGAAGACCGCAGGTGGGTACGGTGCCATCGGCCGACGGTGGTTGTGGGGGGCGAACTTACCCTGGACATGCTGGATCTGGCCTATAATCCCGCCCTCAAGTATTATGAGGCTCCCTTGCAATTAAAGGCCAACAATGGCTTGTTCATTGTAGACGACTTCGGTCGCCAGCGCCTGTCACCCCAGGAATTGCTCAATCGCTGGATTATCCCCCTGGAGAATCGCCAGGATTTCCTTCACCTGCGCACCGGCCAGAAGATCGCCATTCCCTTTGATCTATTTATTGTCTTTGCCACCAATCTGGAACCTCGGACCCTGGTGGATGACGCCTTTCTGCGGCGCTTACGCTCCAAGGTTAAGGTGGAAAATGTAAATCGAGACCAGTTCGTGGAGATTTTTCGTCGCTGCTGCACTCAATACCAGATGGAGTTTGACCCGAACGTGGTCGAGTACCTGCTGGCCACGTATTATGATGGCGGCCAGCATCCCCTGACGGCCTGCCATCCCCGGGATCTGATGGAGAAGATTCTGGATTATTCCCGCTATCACCAGATTCCTCCCCGCCTGACGCCGGAACATCTGGACCGGGCCTGTCAAAGCTATTTTGTTTCTTAAGAAGGAGGACTTTTTGCGAGCGATTAAATGAGATTAAATTTTGGGTTTCGCAAAGTTTGCACTTTCGGCAAGTTAAGATGAGATAAGAGGATTCTTATCTTGGAGAACAATACATGTCATCTTTGTATCCCGTGATTATTGGTGGGGGCCCAGCCGGAATTTCTGCCGCCACCACCCTGGCAGAACGGAAGATTCCATGTTTGCTGTTAGAAAAAGATAAGCAGATGGGCGGCCTCTGTAAGACGGTGACATACAAAGGTTTCAGGTGTGATATCGGAGGACACCGATTTTTTACCAAGAACCGGGAAATCCAGACCATATGGGAAAAAACGCTAGGAGATCAATTTCTCGTGCGTCCCAGGGTGTCGCGTATCTATTACCGTGGCAAATTCTTTAACTATCCTCTGAAAGTCGCGAATGCTTTAGCCGGCCTGGGAGCAGCCGAATCCCTAAAAATTGTTATAAGCTATCTCAAGTCCCAGGTCTTTCCGACCAAACCTGAAATAAGTTTTGATGATTGGGTCTCCAACCGATTCGGCCGGGTTCTATTCAACATTTTTTTCAAAACCTATACCGAAAAAGTCTGGGGTGTTCCCTGTACGGTATTGAGCGCCGATTGGGCGGCGCAACGCATCCGCAACCTATCCTTGGGCCGCGCCCTAATCAATGCCGTAGGCCTGAAAAATAGCTCGAAGGTGGCAAGCCTTATTGATAATTTTCACTATCCCCGCTTGGGTCCCGGCCAAATGTATGAAGCCATGGCGTCGCGTCTCCACAGCAATGGCGGCGAGGTCCGCAAGGGTTTGGAAGTAGTGGAAGTCCGCCACGCTCACCATCAGGTAACTGCTCTCCTCACGCGCAATGGGGGAGGAGGGGAGTTATTAAATTGTTCTCATTGTTTTTCCAGCATGCCTATCACTGACCTGGTTCAACGCATGTCTCCTTCACCCCCTGATGAGGTCTTGAACGCGGCTCGGGCTCTTCGATATCGCTCCATTATCACGGTTAATTTGCTTTTCAAGAGAAGCGTCGCCTTGCCCGATAATTGGATCTACCTGCATAGCCCGGAGGTGACGGCGGGGCGTTTGCAGTTGTATAAGAATTGGAGTCCCGCCATGGCGCCGGCCGGCGACCATAGTTCGGTGGGCTTCGAATATTTTTGTTTTGAAGAGGATGAATTGTGGAATTTACCTGATGCCGAACTCATCGGAAAAGCCCGGCAAGATTTATCCCACTTAGGTTTTTATAATCAGGAAGATTGGCTCGATGGCTTTGTTGTGCGCTATGCCAAGGCTTATCCCATGTATGAAGACGCATACGAGAAGCATCTAGCGGTAATCAGAGGTTGGCTGTCTCAATTTTCCAATCTCTATTGCATCGGCAGATATGGTCAATTTCGCTATAACAACATGGACCATTCCATGATGACCGGCATTCTGGCGGCCCGGCGCATGCTAGGTGAGGATATTGATCCCTGGTCGGTAAATTCCGAGGGCGAATATCTTGAGGAAAAAGCCGAGAAAGCCATACCTTAAAGAAGCTTTCTGTTTAAGCCTGGCTTGCTTCCGGGGAGATTTTTCTCGGAGTCAAGGTCCGCATTTTAGCTTTGATCAGGGCGAAAAGAAAGAGCGCCATTAAAACCGGAGGGCCAATCTGTAATTTCCCGTTCAATATATTAACGCTATCCCACATCAAAGACACGGTGAAAGGCATCAGCCAGCCGCACAATAAAAGAATGAGTTCCCCCGGCAGCCTTCCTCTCACCCGGCCATCTTCCCAGAGCCAGCCAAGGGGGAGCGCCATTAAGGCGAGTTCGTGAATAAAGGCATACGGAGTGAACATAAGGAGGCTCAGGGTCAAAACCGACCCCCGTAGGGCCAGGTTGGTCTTGCTCATCCACACCCAGGCTACCCCGCCGATTACCACCAGCATCACCATGCCCTGAACCAGATAAGCGGCCTTAGCATCGAACCCTGCAGACAGAGTCGCGGCAAAAAAGGTCGGCATGATGCTCCAGGGCGCCCAACCTATTTCCAGCAGCTTCATCGGTAAAGACATTACCGTGAAATATGTATGCCATACTTCATGGCCGAATACTATGTAGCTAGCGAACATTAGCATTAAAGACGTCGCAAGCGCGGCTATTAATGTCTTCCAAAAACGACCCACCAGTAAGGCAAAGAGAACAAGCATGATAAATTGTGGTTTATAACACAGGAAACCGATTAAACATCCTGCCAATAATGGTGAACTATTCAAAAGTAATAGTCCGCTACCTAAGAAAAAACCTGACAGAAAGGCGTTTTGTCCATATATAAAATTCTCGTATATTCCTGGGAACAACAAAATTAAAGGTAAAAAAATTTTATGTGGACTGATCTTGGATAATACGATCATATATAAGAGTAACGTAACGCCAATCCATATTGAGAACGATAGAAGGTAAGGCAAAAGACCTAAAGGAAGAGCCATCAGGAGGAAAACAGGGGGATAATAAAATCCGCTCAAATGGCGATGCGCTGACCCCAAGAGTTGTAGTTCTAACTCATGCAGATCATTAATATTATAGGCGAGGGCCGGTTTTCCCGCCAGGGCAAGCTTGGAAGCCGCCCAGAAATTGGAAAAATCCGCAGCTAACGGTAGTCCAGTGGAGGTTCTGAGTGTGGAAAAATCCCACAAGGAGGAGACTAAGAGAATATAAAGTGCTAAAAAGACCCCAGCCAGGACAAGGCCTCCTATCACCGTAGCCCGCTCGCCCTCATGCCAGCTCAAAATATTTCTCCACTATGCAGTAAAGATGGTTTAAAACCTCCCATCCCAAGTTCAGTCCCAAACATATATTCCTTAATTTTGGAGCCAATTTTTCTTGCGGAGACCCATGATAGCACAGATTCCCCCCATATGTTTTCTTCTCGCCTTAAGAATTCTGGCCAACCATTGACTTACGTCATGGTTTTGCCAATCTTCATGGTTAAAATCTAATCAGTTGATGAGGCGAATTTGTTGATCCCGAATGCTAACAGGGAACCTGATTGCACCGGAAACTATTAGGATCGCAGGCGGGGACGCCTGCGCCACAAAGGAAGCAGACAAATGGCAAAAAGACAAATCATCCGGATAGATCAAGACAAGTGTGATGGCTGCGGCATGTGCGTGCCATCGTGCGCCGAAGGGGCCATTCAAATCGTGGACGGCAAGGCGCAGTTGCTGGAGGATCGGTTCTGTGACGGTTTGGGAGCCTGCCTGGGGGAGTGTCCCCAGGGAGCCCTGATCATCGAGACCCGGGATGCCGACGAGTTTGAGGGTCCGGCGCCTGGGGCCCCGCATCCGGACGCTCCGGCTCCGGCCCCGGAACCGGCGGGAGAGGTCTTCGCCTGTCCGGGCAGCCGTATGCAGCAATTTAAGCGGGAAGCTCGCGAGAAAGTCCCCGGCGCCGAAACCTCGGCGTTATCTCATTGGCCCATCAAGCTGCGTCTGGTGACGCCCAAGGCCCCCTTCCTCAAAGGGGCCAGCCTTTTGGTGGCGGCCGACTGCGCTCCCTTTGCCACCGCAGATTTCCATTCCCGCTATCTGGAGGGCAAGGCCATGGTCTGCGGCTGCCCCAAATTCGACGATGTCCCGGAGCACGTGGCCAAGCTCACCGCCATCCTGAAAGAAAACGACATCCGGGAGATTTCCATTGTCAATATGGAGGTGCCGTGCTGCTTCGGACTGGTTCAAATCGTCCGCCAGGCCCTGGAGGCCTCGGGCAAAAACCTGCCGGTGACCATCTGCACCCTGGGCACCACCGGCCAGGTCCTCCAACAGCAGAAGATCAAGGGAAAATGAGGTCGCCATGGAACAGATGAAATGCCCCGGCCAGGATACCCGCTACTGGAAGCCCGATGATATCTTTGTGGCGGAATGCCCCAAATGTGGGGCGGAAATCGAGTTCTTTAAAGATGACACCCGGCGCCGCTGCGCCTGGTGCGGGCATATGTTCTACAACCCCAAAATCGAGCTGGGCTGCGCCGAATGGTGTCAATACGCCGAAAAGTGCGTGCCGGACCTGGTGCGGGCCAAAAAAGCGGCTCAGAATTTCAGGGATTTACTCGCCGAGATGGTCAAGTCTCATCTGGAGGGAAACCAGGCGGCCTGGGACCGGACCGCCCAGGGCGTGCAATTCGCCCAAGATTTGCTCAAAGCCGAAGGGGGCGATCCCAAAGTGGTCCTGGCCGCGGTATTGCTCCATGAAGTGGAGCCGGCCAAGGCCCAGGAATTTCTGGCCGAGTTGGAAACCGAACCGGAGATCACCGAGTCCATCCTCGAATTGCTGGCCGGTCGGGGTGCAGAACGTGATCTGAACCGGCAGCTCTATCAGGATATCCTGACCCTGCTTGCCGAAGCAGCCGAAACCCCCCGGCAGTTCAGCACTCGCACGGCCCAGCGCTTGGCTGAGGCATTGCCGCATTAAGCTGCCGTCTGTCCGGCGATGCTGCGGTTTTTATGAGAATCCGAGAATAATCCGATAAGCTTTCCTAGACAATGCCGCCCAGGTCCACTTAAAAAAACCGGGCATAATTTGTAATATTTGCATTTTCGAGGTATTTAAACGAAAAACCAAAAACGTCAAACGGAAAACGGTATTAATGATGGTGGGCGCGGGCAGGGGTTTTGAAGGCTTCGATCAATCCATAAAATGGGTCGCGGTGGGCATCGAATCCATTGCCATCGGCATTATCGTGGTGGGCGCTATCACCACCACCCTCATCTTTATCTGGCGAATTATCCAAGAGGGCAGCCTCGAGGCTTGTTACCGGAGATTTCGCAGCGATTTCGGCAAAGCCGTTTTGCTGGGTTTGGAATTTCTCATTGCTTCCGATATCGTCGGCACGGTGGCGATCGGCCCGACTTTTCAAGACCTGGGGATTTTGGCCCTCTTGGTGGTCATCCGCACCTTTCTGAGTTTTTCTCTGGAACTGGAGATCACCGGTCGCTGGCCCTGGCAAAAAAGCCTCACTGATAACGGCTCAAAATGAAGTTCAATCATTGTCTGACGCTGCGTTTCCTATGAATCATGCCTTGCCTGGATATAGCGATTGCCAAAAGTTCTTTCCTTATTATCCCCTCTCCCCTTGTGGGAGAGGGCTAGGGTGAGGGGTGGATAGAAAAAACTTTTGGCAATGAGTATAATTGGTTCCGATGCAATGCAGGCATATTAACCAAGGCCTTATCTACTGAGATTGTCTTCGTTGGCAATAACTAAAATTCTCATCTGGCACCAGGGGGCCTTGGGGGATCTGCTGCTGGCCGGTCCGGCCCTGGCAGCCGTCAGCCGCCATTATCCCGGGGCTCGGATCACCGCTCTGGGCTATCCGGAGCGCTGGAGCTTGCTGGCCAAGAGCCTGCCTCTGGATGAGGTGTGGAACAGCAGCGAGGCCATGTGGGCCCCCTTGTTCGGTAATGGGGCTTTGCCCCCCGGGATTCGGGAGCGCCTGGCCCGGTTCCAGTTGGCTCTGATCTTCAGTCCCAGACCCCAAACCACCCTTCAGGACCGGATACACCGGGCCGGAATTCCATTGGTCCACTGGCTTCCCTCCTTTCCGGAAACCGGCACGGACGCGGTGGCGGCCCTCCAGGCCCGCCATCTCGCCGCGTTAGGGCTTCAGTATGTGCCCGCGCCGTTTCAACTGGTGGCAGGTGACAGTCCGGTGGATGAACCGATCGAGCTTCCCGGCCCCGGTCCCTGGCTGGCGCTGGCCCCGGGGAGTGGTCAGGCTCGCAAGAACTGGCCTCTGTCCCACTACTATGAAGTCAGCCGGACCCTGGCCTGGCAGTTTTCTCTAAAAGTAGTATGGCTGACCGGTCCGGCGGAGGAAGCTGCGCTGCCGTATCTGGAAGCCCTGGCTCAAGCCCAGTGCCATATTCTCCTGGCGAACCGCCCCCTGGCCCGGGTAGCCCGGGTTTTATCCCGCTGCCGGCTATATCTGGGCAACGATAGCGGCCTGACCCACCTGGCCGCAGCGGTGGCAGGCCCTGATGTTCTTGCCCTCTTCGGCCCCACCGATCCCCGGGTCTGGGCGCCGCTGGGGCCGCAGGTCCATGTTCTATCCGCGTCTTGTCCCCAGGCCCCGTGCGCCGAGGGCCGCACCATTCCCTGTCCGGAACCCTACTGTCTGGAAGCGCTCTTGCCGGAAACGGTCCTGGCCGCGGCGGCGCCCCTCTTATCGGCCCAAGCCCGATAGGCGGCAAGACGGGTTAAGAAATTTTGCCCCAGGGTGCTTCCTTTATTGCTTCACTCAAACCGGTTAAAATTTTTGGTCAGCCGCTTTGGGCGGGTAATGGCCTTAGTTTCCCATCGGGAAGCCCCGCGGCAGACAATTTTGTTAGCCTGACCCGTACAATAATTTGAACTAAATTCAGGCTCGCCACTTCCTCCGGTCTCAAAAGACCCTTGTCAGTAGTGGGTTAGCGGCTTTTGCCGCTGTTTGGCACTATTCCTGCATCTATCTTAAAGCAGGTTACCCCCGAAAATACCCTATACCAATTTCTCCTTTCTCCAAATGGCCGGGCCCCCCTCCCGGCCATTATATTTTTGCCCTCTTCTTAGCCGGACTCCCTCAATATGCAAAAAAAATTGGGCCGGATAGCTTGCCCCGACCCTCATATAGCGTTTGCCAAAAGTTTTTTCCGTAATTAGGAGATACTTTAACACCCTAAATCCCCCCTAACCCCCTTTGTTAAAGGGGTGAACTATAAGGAATTACTTATAAAATCCCCCTTTGAAAAAGGGGGATTTAGGGGGATTTAAAAATCAGCCAGCGGCATAAATTTAGGGCAAACGGTATAATTTACCGGTATCCGGTGCGTTCGCCGCTGACCGTCAGCTCCCGCCGCCAAAGTATGCCCGCACCGTCTTTAACTCCGATTGCCGGGCAGACAAAGTCTCCCGCAGCACACCTAGACGTGCTGCCGCCTCCCGGCCCCGCTCAATTAAGGCCGTCTCCGTTGCCAAAAGACGCGCAGTCTCCCACGCAGCCTCCCAGTTGTTGCAGATGAGCAGCAAATCGGCCCCCGCGGCCAGGGCTTCTTTGGCTCCGTGAGGTGCCGGCAGCCGGGTGGCGATGGCCCCCATCTCCAGGTCGTCGGTGATAATCACCCCCTTAAACCCCAGACGCCCCCTGAGCCGCTCCTGCAAAGCTACCGGCGAGAGCGTCGCCGGGCGCTCATCCCACTCTGGCACCTTTAGGTGCGCGGTCATCACCATGGGCACCCCCGCGGCCACCACCTGCTTGAAAGGGAGCAGGTCTACAACGCGTTCGGCATCGCCTGATTGGGCCAGAGGCAGAACTTCGTGGGAGTCCACCCCGGTGTCCCCCAGGCCCGGAAAATGTTTGGCCACCGGAATGATCCCGCCGGACATATACCCCTTAATGGCCGCGAGTGCATAGCGGGCCACGTGCTCCGGGTCCCTGCCGTAAGCCCGATCCCACAGGGGGCAGCGTGGTGAGCGCGGCACATCCAGGACCGGAGCCAGGTTAACATTGATCCCCACCAGAGACAGTTCCCGGGCCACGTGCCGGGCCAGGCGCGCCACGTCCTTGGGGGTCTTGGTCGTCCCCAACGTCCGGGCTGGCGGGATGATCGTAAAAGGCTCTTTCAGGCGCTGGACCCGCCCCCCCTCCTGATCCACCGCGATCAAAAGCGGCCGCCCTGTCGCGGCCATGGCCTCGTGTTGCAAATCCCGGTTCAACTCCCAAACCTGCTCGGGGTTCTCAATATTGCGGGCAAAGAGGATCACGCCCCCCACCTTCAGGTCCCGGATTAGTTCACGGGCCACCGCGTCCATCCGGGGGCCGGGAATTCCCACCATGAGAAGTTGCCCCCAAAACGCCGGGTGATCGGTCTTCGCCGCTTTATCAATGGCCATTTAATCTCCCCAGTTCACTTTTGTGGATGATCAGCTCGCCTAGAGGAGCTCCGCCAGATAATAAAAATTCAACTTTCGGGCTGCCGGAACCCCCAGCCCCTGTAAATGCAGGAGACAGCTATAATCCAAAGACACCAGCCCCGATGCGCCCGTGGCTGCCACAGCAGCCAGGTAGGCCTCGCCGATCTCCCGGGAAAGTTCAGGCTGCATCAGACTGAACGTCCCGCCAAAGCCGCAGCAGGTGTAATAAGGTGAAACCGTCAGCACCTCCAAACCCTTTACCGTGGACAAGACCTCCCGGGCGCACGCCAAGACCTCCAACTGCCTGGCCTTACAAGACTGGTGCAGGACCAGAGATCCCTCAAACCGGGGGCGCAAGGGGAACGGCCCCGCCTTAACCAGCCACTCGCTTAATTCCAGAACCCGGGCCGCCAGGGACTCCACGGCCCGGCGTTCCTTAAGGCCTTCGGCCAGCTCGGGGAAACAGTGCCGCACCAGATAAGTGCAGGAGGCGCTGGGGCAGACGATAGTCTCGTCTCCGGCAAAGACCCGGAGAAAATGGCGCATGAGCCTCCGGGCCGTGGCCGTATCTCCCGCGGTCCAGGCAAACTGGCCGCAGCAGGTCTGGTCCTCCGGGTATTCCCAGGGAACGTTCAGGCGATCCAGAAGTTTGGTCACCGCGTTAGCCACGCCGGGCGCACTCTGGTCCAGGAAGCAGGGTATGAAGAGCTTGATTAAACCCAATCCAACTCCTCCCATCGCTCTTTTATCACAAATGCCCTCACCGGGGGAAGGACTTGTCCTCAGGTTCCCCCGAGCCGGGGCGCTTGTGTGCCCTCGTGGTTGCGCCTCGGAACCGGCTGCCAGGAAATCCTTTCCCTTGACAGGCTTGGGGTGGTTTTTATAGAATGAAATCAAAAATTTACGAAATAATAAGTGCTTGACTCCTAAAAGGAAATCCCTTTCCCATGACCGAAGCCTCGGCTCATATTCTGGTGATCGATGATGACAAAGCCATGCGGGACGCTTGCTACCAAATCCTTTCCCGCAAAGGTTTCCAGGTGGAGTTGGCTGCCGGCGCCAAACAGGGCCTGGCGCTGCTGGAGCGCCAATCCTTCGACGCCATTCTCCTGGACCTGGTTATGCCCGACATGGACGGCCTGGAAGCCCTGAAAAAAATCCGGACCCTGGACCCCGACGTCGAAGTCATCATCATCACGGGCTACGGCACCATCCAGTCCGCGGTGGAATCCATCAAGGCCGGCGCCTTCCATTTCCTTTCCAAGCCCTTTGTGCCCGACGACCTGCGCAACCTGGTGGGCCGGGCCCTGGAGAAACGCCGCATGGACCTGGAAAACCTCTACCTGCGCCAGGAACTGCGCGCCAAAGACGAACGCAACACGCTGGTCTACGAGAGCGAACCCATGGTCCGGATCGTGGACATGGTTACCCGGGTCGCCCCCACGGACAGCACCGTGCTCATCACCGGCGAATCCGGCACCGGCAAGGGGCTGGTGGCCCGCAAGCTGCACCAGTTGAGCCAGCGCTCCCGGCGTCCCTTCATTACCGTGGATTGCGGCACTTTGGTTGAGACCCTGTTCGAAAGCGAACTCTTCGGGCACGTCAAAGGCTCCTTCACCGGGGCCGACGCCAACAAAGTCGGTAAATTCGAGTTGGCCCAAAACGGCACCCTGTTCTTTGACGAAGTCAGTAACATCGGCCTCGAGGTCCAGGCCAAGCTGCTCCGGGCGGTGGAGGAACGCAAGATTTCCAAGGTGGGCAGCCACCGGGTGATTACCGTGGATGTGCGCATCATCGCCGCCACCAACAAAGACCTTACCAAGGCCATCCGGGATGGCTCCTTTCGGGAAGACCTGTTTTACCGCCTCAACGTCGTCCTGATCAAGATGCCGCCCTTGCGGGAGCGCAAAAGCGATATTCCCATGCTGATCCAACACTTTTTAGACAAGTATAATGCCCGGCTGCGCAAAGAAATCCGCGGCATCTCGCCGGATGCCCTGGACCTGCTGACGCGCCATGACTGGCCCGGCAATGTCCGGGAGTTGGAAAATACCATGGAGCGCCTGGTGGTCTTGAGTTCCGGCCCGTATCTCGAACCCGCGGACCTGGTCTTTGCCGGTACCGTCTTAACCCCGCCTCCCGAATCCTCCGAAGGCGGGTCGCTTAAAAACCTGGAACGGGACCACATCATCCAAACCCTCCAACGCTACGACGGCCACAAAAGCGAAACCGCCCGAGCCCTGGGCATCGACCGCAAAACCCTCCGGGAGAAGTTGAAGCGGTATAACCTTGAATAAAACAACCTCTCGTTCCCAAGTTGCACTTGGGAACGAGAAGAAAATAGAATGTGATCGGCGAACATGAACTATCAAAGGCTTTTAGAACTGTTTTGGGAATTTGCAAGGTACCTTGAATCCCTGCATACACTTTATTTAGATAGCATTGCTGGTTATTCGATTCTGCATGAACGTCTTCTTGCTCATCAGCAACAAATGAAACATTTATTGGGAAATCACGAATATGCAACTGAGCAGTTCCAAGATACATGTTCGATGCTATATAAGGACTTGTGCGATAAGGATTTCACACCTGTAGCTATATGGCCGGTAATGAAACAGGGTGACATAAAGGAAAGAACAAAAGAAGACGGCAAAAATTGTTTGCTATTAGGTGCCCAATGTGTGGTTTCAGCGTACTTATACTGGGAAGAATATCTTCGAATTGAAATTGGCAAAGCTATCGGTGTTATAGGCGAAGGTGCTAAAAATGATAAGAAAACAAGAAAAATATTAAATAAGTACGTTGTCAGTGATCTATGGGGTGATATACGTCTTCTAAGAAATTCAATTATTCATAATAAAGGTGTCGCAAACTCAGAAATAGTAAAATGTAATATCTTTAAGTGGTTCAAGCCGGATAACTTCGTTGAACTGGATTATCAGAAGATGAAAGTAATATTTTTATCAATGTGCGATTTTAGAAATGAATTACATAACATGTCACTGCCGCCGTGGAAGGGCATCAAAATACCAGTCAAATAGGACTGATAACATTCTACCCTTTCACCCCTCGTTCCCAAGTTGCACTTGGGAACGCAATATTGCTCAAAGCTGTGCTTTGAGACCTTATCATCATTATGCGTAGCCGATATAAGATCAGCGAATTAAAATCCCCTCATTTCATTACCTGCACCATTGTGGCCTGGCTACCCGTCTTTACCCGCCCAAGGTATCTGGACATTATCACCGCCTCTTTAACCTTCTGGCGACAACAAAAAGGCCTGCGCCTCCACGCCTATGTCATCCTCGATAATCATCTGCACCTGATAGTCTCCGCAGATGATCTGTCCCAGGTTACCCCCTCGTTCCCAAGTTGCACTTGGGAACGGAATATTGCTCAAAGCTGTGCTTTGAGACCTTATCATCATTATGCGTAGCCGCTATAAGATCACCGAATTGGAATCCCCCCACTTCATTACCTGCACCATTGTGGCCTGGCTGCCCGTCTTTACCCGCACAAAATATCTGGACATTATCACCGCCTCTTTAACCTTCTGCCGACAACAAAAAGGCCTGCGCCTCCACGCCTATGTTATCCTCGATAATCATCTGCACTTGATAGTCTCCGCAGATAATCTGTCCCAGGTGATTCGAGACTTTAAAAGACATACCGCCAAGGAAATCCTGGCGGCCGCCAGTCAAGAAAACAAGCAATGGCTGCTCAAGCAGTTCGAATTCTTCAAAGGCGTGCATAAAGGCAAAAGCCAGCATCAAGTCTGGCAGGAGGGGGTCCACCCTCAGGCGATCATCACCGAGGATATGCTCACCCAGAAGCTGGATTATATTCACTATAATCCCGTGAGGCTTGGTTTAGTGGACCGACCCGAAGACTGGCGTTATTCCAGTGCCCGAAATTACTTGGGCCAGGATGGATTGTTGGAAATTGATTTGATTGACTAGTGGAGCAAAGCACAGCTTTGCGCCATGTTTGCGTGCCCAAGTGCAACTTGGGCACGAGGGTAATTTGAAGAATAATCTAAATTCCTTTCGCCTCACGCGACTCCAAACCCTCATCCTCCTCTACGGCGCCGGGACCATGGTGGCCCAGGTCCTGATCCTCCGGGAACTCCTGGTCCTGGCCCAGGGGCAGGAGTTGAAGCTGGCCCTGGGGCTATGGTGCTGGCTCCTCTGGGTCGGCTTGGGCAGCCTGGCGGGAGGGCGCTTCACCCCCGTCGGCGAGGGGCCGGGCCGCCTGGGCGGGCTGCTGGCGCTGTTGGGGCTGCTGCTCCCGGCCACCATCCTGGCGGGCCGAGCTCTCCCCACCCTGGCCCACCTGCCATTAGGCCAATCCCTGCCCCTGTCCACCACGTTTCTTCTCTTTTTTATCCTGCTGGCCCCCTTTGGCTCGGTCTCCGGCTACTTTTTCCCCAGCGCGGTCCAGGTCCTCACGGCCATGAACAAAAACCCCCAAGGGGCCACCGGCCGGGTGTACTATCTGGAGACCCTGGGCGCGGCCTTGGGGGTGGCGCTCTTGCAACTGCTATGCATCGGCCGCTTTGCCAACCTGAGTCTAGGGCTGGCCGTGGGGTTCCTCCTGGCCCTGGCCCCCTGGCTCCTGGCCAAGCCCCGGTCGATCACCGCCCGGGCCGCCGTAACCATCAATCTCCTGGTCCTGGCCGCGGCCCTGATCTTCGCGCCCCGGTTGGAATTGGTTAGCCGCGCCTGGCTCTGGCCCGGCCGCCAGGTCATCGCCACCGTGGACAGCCCCTATGCCCTGTTGTCGGCCCAGCGGGAGGCCGAGCAAATCAGTTTTTTTGCCAATAACCTCTGGCAGTTCACCTATCCCGATCCCCTGACCGCCGAACATCAAGTCCAGGTAGCCTTGCTGGAACACCCAAATCCCCGCCGGGTGCTCCTGCTGGGGGGCGGAGTGGCGGGCTTAAGCGCAGAGATTCTCAAGACCCCCACCATCACCCATCTGGATTATGTTGAACTGGACCCCTTCCTGGTGAACCTGGCCCAAAAGACCCTCCCCGCGGTAGCCGGCCAGAACCTGGACCGCCGGGTCCACCTCATTTACCAGGATGCCGGCCGCTTCTTGGCCACCACACCCAACCGCTATGACGTCATCCTCATGGCCTTGCCGGAGCCCAAGAGCGCCCAACTGAACCGCTTCTACACCCGGGAATTTTTCCGCACCGTGTCCCGCAAATTGTTGCCCGGCGGCGTCTTCAGCTTTGCGCTCACCGGGGCCGAAACCAGCTTAAACCCCTTGCGGGCCGCGTATCTGGCCATGGCTGATAACACCCTGAGGCAGGTCTTCCCGGACGTGGTGGCCTTTCCGGGAAGGCAGACCCGCTTCTTCGCCTCCCCCAGCCGCAACACTCTCACCACCGACCCGCAGCTCTTGGTGCAGCGGCTCAAGGACCGGCGCCTCGATTTGCAGTATGTCCGGGAATACTATCTGCTCCAGGACCTCTCGCCCTGGCGCCGCCAGTACCTCAACCAAATCCTGCGCCAGCAGCCGCTGGAAATCAATACCGACCTGAACCCCCGCTGCTACTTCTACGACCTGGTGCTGAGCACCGTCGAAGCAGGCCTGGGCATCAAAGAGCTGCTCCTGGGACTGCAAAACCTGCCGCCAGCAGCCCCCTGGGCGGCCTTGGCCCTGGCCACGGTATTGGTGGGGGCTGGAGTCCGCAGCCGCCCTGGTCTTAATGCCCTTTATCAGGTGATGGTGATGGGCCTGGGCACCATGGCCCTGGAAATCCTGGTGCTCATCTTGTACCAGATCCGGCTGGGCTCTATCTACCGGGAGTTGGGGGTGCTGGTGGCAGCCTTCATGGTCGGGATGGCCGCGGGCAGCGCCCTGGTTTCCCGCTGGTGCGACCGGTATAAAAATTGGCCGCACCTGCTGGCGGGACTGCAAGGGGGGCTGACAGTCCTGGCTGCGGGTCTGGCCCTGTGGTTAGAGTGGGGCTTCTCCCCGGGGTCCTCGAGCTGGGAGTTGCCGACTCAGGCGGGGTATGTCCTGGTCCTGGCCGCGGCGGGCTGCGGCGGCGGCGGGGTCTTCGCGCTCAGCGCCGCACTTTGGGCCAAGATCGCGCCCGATATCCGGGGCCAGGGCGGCAAGCTCTATGCCGCGGACCTGTTGGGGGCCACTTTGGGGACTCTGGGGGTCAGCCTGCTGGTGTTGCCGGTCTGGGGCATTATCCCAACCCTTGGGGTGGTGGCGTTTCTCCATGCCGGGGCAGGCCTTATGGCGCTCTTCCCGCAAAGCTCGTCAATGCTTAGCGGGTCATGACCCGGAAACAGACCGGCGATCGGTGGTGATCTGCGCTAATCTCGGTTAGGTCTGAATAACTCTCAATATAACCATACAATATAGGTACTTTTACCGATTGAACTTTGCGTGGAGAATGATAATAATAAAATACGTCATAAGGTGAAGGCCAAGGGGGGTCATCCTGGGGGATACGGGAGGCAGCAAAATGGCCATGGTCGCCTTTTATGCCGGGTTAATCGTTGGTATTTTGGTTGGCTGCTTATTAATGTCCCTCTTTTCCTTTTTCCTGGCTGGAGACGACAACGGGTTGCCTGCCCACCCGGAGATACGTCCCCAAGAAAAGCCCCTGGAGCTTTAATTAGCATCTGTTCTGGGTAGAAGCTGACCGCGCACCAGTCCTCTTGGGTGTTGTAAGCTACGGTGGCCGATGCCCGAAAGAGCGGTGATGGCGGCTCCCGCGTGGTTAGGGTAGCCGCCTCACACGCAATCGCACTCCTCCACATCCCTGCTACCCGAAATTTGAGACTGTTGCGATCCATGGGAGTCCCCGGCTCCGGTCTGCCGAGCAGGATAGTGGTACGAATAAAGGCAAAACCAGTTCAGAAAAGAGGACCAGACTTTTTCCCCGAGGACAGGACTTCACCAAATTCCGTCGCTGGGCTGGTGGGTGAAGCGTTAATATGCATTTTTTTCTTTACCTCCGGCGGGATTTTATTTATTATTTTAACTAAATAAGCTACCGGCGATCAAGCTGCCGAGACCGGCACGGACTCAGGCAAACGCCACCAAGGAGTCGAGCGGGATGAACAAGTCGCAACTCATCGAAGCTCTGGCCAAAGCTGAGAATATCACCTTGAAAAAGGCGGAAATGGTGGTCAACGCCGTTTTTGAGAACATGGCGGATGCCCTGGTGCAAAAAGAACGCATCGAAATTCGCGGCTTTGGCAGCTTTAAAGTGAAATTCTACAATGGCTATAAAGGCCGCAACCCCAAGACCGGCGACCTCATCAAGGTAGACGGCAAGAAATTGCCCTTCTTCAAGGTGGGGAAGGAATTACGGGAGCGCGTCGATCGCTGAGCCGTTTTTTGCAACCTGGCCGTGCTAGATGGGGAGCTAGCGGTGCCCTGTAGCCCGAAATCCGCTTAAGCGGGATTGAATTCCCTCTTTGAGGATCGCAGCGCTGCCGTTGATGGCTGACCAGGGGGCGGGTTGGACCCTGCGCAACAGACGCTTGTGAACCCCGTCAGGTCCGGAAGGAAGCAGCGGTAAACAAGGCGGTCTGTGTCGCGGTGGTTACTAATCCATAAACCCTCTGGCAGGTGTCCTCGGTTGTGGCGGATTCGATGGAGGGTGCACGGTCAGGCTATTTTTCTGGATATCCCCTTCAAGGCCATCCTTCCCCATACTTTCAAGTGCCTTACAGATATTCTCTCCGGCCCGTGTCCGACTGCCACCGGCCGGGCTTGCGGCCTGAAATCAAGACCCCGGCGGGGATACAGGGGTTATGGATGCCGGCATCTCCCTGACCTACTCTCCTTGGAGTTAAGATGGCCCTCATTTCCGTAATTCTGGCGCACCCGCGGCACGGCAGCTTCAATCACGCCATTGCCGCCACCGTGATGCAAACCCTGGAGGCCCAGGGGCATGAGGTCTGGTTCCATGATCTCTACCAGGAAAATTTCGATTCCATCCTCCTCGCACCGGAACTGGAGCGGGAGGCCTTTCTGTCCCCACACCTCGAGCAACATTGCCGGGAGATCGCCCAGGCCCAAGGCATCGTCATCGTCCATCCCAACTGGTGGGGCCAGCCGCCGGCCATCCTGAAGGGCTGGGTGGACCGGGTGATGCGCCCGGATGTGGCCTACCGATTCCTGGAGGGTGACACCGGCGAAGGCGTTCCGGTCGGGCTGCTTAAGGCCAAGGCTGCGCTGGTGTTTACCACCTCCAATACTCCGCCGGACCGGGAACTGGCGGTCTTCGGCGACCCCCTGGAAACCCTCTGGAAAAACTGTATCTTTGGCTTGTGCGGCGTTCCCCTGGTTTACCGCAAAAATTTCGCCGTGGTGGTCACCAGCACCGACGCCCAACGGCAGGCCTGGCTGGAGGAAATTAAGGAGATGGTCGGCCTCTTTTGCCCCACCTGATCTTAGGCTGCCCCCGCGTGCGGGGGCAGGCCCGAAGGGAAAAGAGTCCCGGCTGCAGTAGGTTCCTCCACGCCGCACTTTGCATCCTGCTCATATAATCCCTCCATTTTTCCCCATAAAACCATCTGCTTTGAGCGCATGATGCTGACATTAACAGGCATCCGGCTCCTGCAAGACCAAGCAGTTCTAGCGGCTCCAGAGGCTGGTTTTTTCGCTCAAGATGACTATCTTTAAATTGTAAAAAAAGAACAAGAGGAGGCTCACATGGTGGCAAACCGGTTTACCGAAGAGCAGGTCGCGGTGCTTAGCCCGATTGTCGACAGGCTGCTAACCATGATAGGAGCAGCCCGGAATGCTTTTAACCGCCATAGTCGCAATAGCCTGGAGGAACTGCGGTCCCCTCAGGGGAGGGAATTAAAATCGTTGATCGCCCGGAAATTAGGAGATGACCAGCCGGGTTTGATGCGAGTCCACGCCATCTTTGACCACCTGATGGTAATTAGGGACAACATCGGTGGGTGTGTGGACCCCATCGATCAGAAAATCCGGGGAGGGGTCCTATTCTCTGACAAGGCCGTGACCCAGGTTAATTTTCTCTTTGATCAGCACACCGGCATAATTCGCTCGGTGTTGGATATCTTTAAAACCGATAATGAGTTCCTGAAGAAGTTCGTCCTGGAAGAAAGCCGCAAGCTGGGGCAGGCGTGCCTAGCCTTTGCCACGGAGCACGAGGAACGCATGATCGAGGGTCTCTGCCTGCCCCAGGCGGCCCCTATTTTTCTGGCTCTTCTGGATCGCATGGGCGCCATCGCCCAACAGGAGGTTGATATCGCCACCTTTTTGGCCAGCAAGCCCTAAGGGTACTCCGGGCCAGACGTTGATGGAGCAATTAAACGCATCTGCCAAAAGTTCCTTTCCTGTATTCCCTCTCCCCTTTTTGAGGGGAGAGGGATAGGGGAGGGTGAAAGAGAAAAAAGTAATGAATATATCCGGTCAAGTTTTTTTTGACCATTAAAGCTTCAAAATCGGCAACAGATCCAGATGGTCGTGGAGGTGATAACGGGCTTTCAACCCCGGATTTTTGTAAGCCGCGAAGGGCACCCCGGCAGTGGCGGCCACTTCCTGGTCCAGGGCCGCGTCCCCGATGTAGAGGGCGGCTTCCGGCGCCAAGCGGAAGTGGGTGAGAATCTTCAGAAGGCATTCCGGGTGGGGTTTGGGACGGCTTACGTCGTAGGCCGAGATGGTCAGATCGAAATAATCAGCTATTCCCAGGGTCTTAAGCACCAGGGGCAGGCTTTTGCCCCGGTTGGTGGCAATGGCGGTGTGATACCGGGTCCGCAACTGAGCCAGCACCTCCCGAATATGGGGCGTAAGGTTCAGGAGGGCCAGAAACGGGTCGTTATTAATGGTCCTTTGATAAGCCTGGGCTTCCTCCAAAGCGGGTTGACCCTGGAAAAGATAATCAATGGCCCCCTGGGCGGTGCTGACATGCACCACCTCCAGTTGCTCCTCAATCATGGGCGGCAACCCAAAACGCCCCAGGATGTGATTGTAAAAGGCCCGGTTCGATTCCCGGGAATCAATCAACACCCCGTCGCAGTCATAAATGATGACCTGAAACAACCTGCCTCCCTGCGCTTTGATATCACTTGATACTAAGGTGCTGTCATACGGGTATTTAATTTTTGTAGGGGCGGACCTGTGTGTCCGCCTTCAGGTTGCAAGCACGCGCAAGTGCGTCCTTACCGACCGAATCTATTCTTACTTCTATGAGTGCAACCTGGTATGAACCGAAAACTGTCTTTAAATATAACCCATAACATCCAATTGGTGGGCAATGTAGATCAATTCGGCCGCGTCGATCTGGCGGTGACGCAAAGCCAGCCAACTCTCGAACCGGCTGTCATCCAACTCGGAATGCTGGTACAAAGCCCGGCCGATGGTCTCGATGATGGAGTGCAGAAAATAGGCCTCATCGCCGAGATAGCCGTCCGGTCCCGGAAAGACCACCCAGTCAGAGCTGCCGGCCGCGACCATATGGGTCCCGGCATCCCGCAGGCGCCTTATGAGTTCGCGGCCGGTGACACTGCTCCCCGCGGACAGACCCTGACGGCGGCGCGTGTCCATGGTGCGGTGGTACAAGGTTTCGATACGGCGGTCCAGGTCCAGGTCAATAACAGGCTCAAAGATCGTGGCGCCGTCAAAATTGAGGGTGAAATAGAAGAGTCCGCCGGGAACCAGCAACGACAAAAGCCGGGGCAGAGCCGCAGGAAGATCGACCAGGTCTAAGACGGCATGGGCCACGATCAGGTCCCAAGAAGATTTGCCCTGCTCCCGGGTCAGGAAATCAAACAAGTCGATGGCTGTGAAGGTCACCCGGACGTCTTGCTCAGTGGTCCTTAAGACCAGGGGCGCGCCGTGCTGCGCAGGTCCATTGAACTCCCCCTGCCCTCGTGGGAGGGGGTTGGGGGGAGGGGGCTTTGGCTTGGCATTTTTCTCCGCAGCATAACCGCGCAAGCGCCGCCGGGCCTCCCGGATGAACTCCGCTTCCACGTCGATACCGGTGTAAGCCGCTCGCGTCAGCAAACCCCAATCCAGCAACCGCTCCAGCATGGTGCCGATACCGCAGCCCACCTCCAGGACCTGAAGCGGGGCGAAGCCAGACCGGCCCCGAACCGCTTGTACCAGCCGGTCCCAAACGTGGCGGTTCAGGGAACGGTCATCCAGGGCTTTTTTAGAGGCGAGATAGCGGATATAACTTGAAACTGCCGGATTGGACATGAGTTTTGCCATGTGTCCTTGCGAATACTGCAAATCAACTTTTTATATGCGAGCGCTAAAGGGATTCCATCTTTATCCCCTCTCCCCCGATGGGGGAGAGGGTTAGGGTGAGGGGGAAGTAATCTCTTTCCACCCCGAATAATAACTTATTGATTTTTTAAAATTTAATCATCAAAAACCAAAACCAGTTTTATACCAAAAGACGCTGCAGAAAGCCCCGAACCCGGGCGGCGCTCTCGTCCCACGTGGGGTGTGCGGCGGCCCGGCGCTGCGCCATCAGACTCATTTCCAACAACCGCTGGCGATCCGTCATCAAAGTCTTCAAACCTTGGGCCAGCGCGGCGGCATCGCCCGGGTCCACCAGAAAGCCGTTTTGCCCATCCGTGATAATCTCTTTGGCGGCGCCGGCCGTGGAGGCGATGGCCGGCAGGCCGAAATGCATGCCCTCCAGGTAGACCATGCCGAAACCTTCATACGACGACGGTACCGCCAGGACGTGGCTGGCCGCGCACCGGGCCGCCAGTTCCCGGGCGGGCAGAGCCCCCAGCAAGGCTACCCGGGATGCTAAACCTAACTCCTCGATCTGGCGGCGGATAGACTGGACATAAGCCGTATCCATATCCGGGCTGCCGGCCGCCGTCAGCCGCCAACAGTCACCTTCGATCTGCGCCAAAGCCGTCAAGAGGGTGTGCAGCTCTTTGCGGGGAATCAGGTTGCCCACAAACAAAATTTGTAAAGGGCCGGGGACCGCGGCCCGGGCCATGATCTCCCCGGGGGTGATAGTGCCGGGCAGACCGTCCCGGCCGGGCGCTGCCACCACCAAGGGCAGGTTAAGGCCCACCAAATCCTCCACGTCCTTTCTGGTGGTGCGGCTGACGCAGATAAAGCCGTCCACGGAGGCCAGATAACGTTTTTCTATCACCCGGTAGAGCCGGTTGTGCAGCGCGGAGCGGGGCTCCCGGCAGCGCAGGTGGTGCACGATGGCCACGATGGGGTAGGTAATTCCGGGACGCAGGCGTCGGTTGAGCCAGAAACAGGAGGGGTGGACCAGTTCATCTTGTAAGAGGACGTCGAATGAGGCCTTCTGCAGACGGCGTTTGAGCCCAACGTTCAGGTTGTCCAGCAGGCTGCGGCCGTAAGCGCGCCAGGGCAGGGCGATGACCTCCACCCGGTCACCCTGTTCCGTGAGATAATGCACCATATGGCGGTCATAGATGAAGCCCCCGGAGATGGTCGAAAGACTGCCATAAATGAGCAGGCCCACATACACTAACGTTCCTCGCGGTAGGCGGCCCAGGCGATGTCGTTTTCCCAGATGCGCACTGTGACGGCGCTTAAGGGTTCTTTCACCCGGCTTAAAAGCTCCTGGCACAGGATGCGGGCAAAGTGCTCGATGCTGGGATTGAGTCCGATAAATTCGGGGAGATCGTTCAAGGTCTGCTCGCGGTAATACGCCGCCAGTTCCTCAAGGTGGGCCTCCACCGCCACAATGTCCACCAGGTAGCCGTGTTCGTCCAGGATTTTCCCTTCCAGTTGAACCTCGACCTGGTAGTGGTGGGAGTGGATTTCATTTTCCGCGCCCCAATCACCGCCCACCAGATAATGCCGCGCCACAAAGTCTCGTGTCACCGCCAGCGTGTATCTGTGCATGATCCGCTCCTCAGGTTAACCAGCTATAGCGTTTGCCAATAATTTCTGCCGATTGCTGATTTTTTAAATCCTCGAAATCCCCCTTTTTCAAAGGGGGACTTATAAAGTAATTCCGCTAAGTTCCCCCCCTTTGGAAAAGGGGGGTTAGGGGGGATTTGGTTTTTAGAGCATTTCCCAATATAAGGAAAAGATTTTGGCAATTGCCATAAACCCGCCCGCCACTTCACGGCCAACTTCCGGGCAAAATCAATACGTCAGAATGAGTTGGATGACGTCCTCCGGATGACGATCGATCAATTCATAAGCCTCGGCGGCCTGGCCGATGGGAATCCGATGCGTGATGAAGCGGGCCGGCTTTACCTGCGTCAGCATCTGCCAGGTGGCCTGATAACGGCGGGTCTTGTTCCACCGGCCGGTGAGCTCAGGCGCAATGCTGCTGACCTGGCTGCCGATGAGCCGCACCCGGCTGCGATGGAAGCGCCCTCCCAGGTTCAGGTCGGACCGCTTTTGTCCGTACCAGGAGCCGATGACCACCCGGCCGGAAAACCCGGTGGCCGCGATGGCCTGGTCCAGGGCCGCGGGATTGCCGGAAATCTCATAGCTGAGGTCGGCCCCGGGATAGGGGCCGGTTCCCTGGAGATAACCGCAGAGGCGCTCCGGGGCATCCGCCTCCGAGGGGTCCAGGCTCACGTGGGCCCCTAATTCTTCGGAGAGCTGGCGGCGCTTGGGATAGAGGTCCAGGGTCACTAAAGACGTCAGGGGCCAGCGGCTCAAAAGGGCGGTGAGGAGCAGCCCCACAATGCCCTGGCCGAAGATCGCCACCTGTTCCCCCATGAGCGGTTGGCCGTCCAGCAGGAAGGTCACCGCGGTTTCCATGTTGGGAAAGAATACCGCATCCTCAGGGTTCAGGCCGTTGGGCAACCTGAGCAGTTCATCCGGGGTGGCGAGAAAATGGCTTTCGTGGGGGTGGAAGGCGAAGACCAGACGGTCCTCCCACCCTGGCGCCACCCCCCGCCCCACCTCCAGCACCCGGCCCACCACGGCATAGCCATACTTCAGGGGAAAGGAGAAGTCGCCGGGCAGGGCGGAGATGGTCTCATCTTTGGCCAGGTCGGCCGGCGCCAGTCCGCGATAAATCAACAACTCGGTGCCAGGACTGATGGCGGAAATGATGGTTTGCACCAATATCTGCCCAAAAGAAGGGGAGGGCAGGGATTCACGCTCCAACGCTACCTGGCGCGGCGCCGTAAAATACAGGGCTTGTCGTTCCATTTAGCTGTCCCAGTCCGGGTCGCCGCGCAGCACCAGGTCTTCACCCAGTTGCTGGTAGCTGAGATGGCGTAAGCGCGGGAACCGCCGCATAGATGAATGCCCCAGGTGGTCCACCACCCGGAGGCCGCCCACGAGCAAGGGGGCGATGGTCAGGACCACCTGGTCCACCAGCCGGGAGGCCAGGAAACTCGTAATGATCTGGGCCCCCCCTTCCACCATCAGGCTGTTGATGCCCATGGACCCCAGGGATTGCAGGAGCTCGGCCAGATCGACCCAACCGTTGTTCCCGGCCAGGCGCAGGACCTTGGCCCCCGCCGCTTCCAGAGCCTGCTGCCGCTCCGCGTCGGCGCCCTGGTTGGTGGCAATCCAGGGAACGCGGCCGTTTTTCAGGAGGTTGGCGTATGAGGGAAACCGGAGGCGGCTGTCCACCACTATGGGTTGGGGATCTTTGCCTGCCGTCAGCCTGACGTTGAGGCGGGGATTGTCGGCCAGCACCGTGCCGATGCCCACCAGGATGGCTTCGTGGGCGGCCCTGAGCCCGTGGGTCATGGCCCTGGATGCGTCGCCGCTCAAGGCCAGCGGGCGCCCGGGGCGATCCGCTATGCTCCCGTCCAGGCTCTGGGCGTAACTAAGGGTGACCAGGGGGCGGCCGGTGCGCTGCCGGTGGGCCGCGGCGGACTGCAAGATTTCCCATACCTGTTCCAAGATCGGGATCATTTTTTTTACAGGCATGACATCTCTCCTGGTGCCGCCTCCGGCACGCGCCCCAGGCGAGTGCAGGCACATTCCCGGTTTAAAGCCCCGCCAGGGTCCCTGGGGTTCTATGGATAAAAATGGGAATAGCTGAGGGCTTTGTCAAGCTGGGACCGGGTTTCGAACCCATATAAAAAAGTGATCGCCGGCAAAGGGAAGAGATAATTAAAGTTATTGTAAAACTCGCAGCGGAGAAAACGGTCAGGTCGAGCGCCGCGCAGCTTCTCGCATTTTCAACTAAGTTGATTTTTTATTTTAATATGAAGATAAACCGGTGGGGCGGGCCTCCGTGCCCGCCGCCTTGGTGGCACAGGCTTTCCAGCCTGTGGCGACGAAGCCGGTTAGCCGGGCACAGCCTGGAAAGGCTGTGCTACCAGCCTGCATCACCTTCTCATGATTGAGGAATGTCCCAGGCTCTGCCCTGCAAGGTTTTTGGTATCCGCAGGCTTTTCAACCTGCGCTTGCATACCGAGACGTCGGCGCGGTGCCACTCAGACTTGCTCCAGGGCGTTGAAAAAGAAACCGATTTCGACGTGCGCGGTCTCCGGGGCGTCAGAGCCGTGGACGATATTGGCTTCGATATCCTTAGCAAAATCCGCTCTAATGGTGCCGGCCGCGGCCTTGCGGTAATCCGTAGCTCCCATCAGGTCCCGGTTGACCTGAATGGCGTTCTCGCCTGCCAAGATCATGGCCACGATGGGACCGGAACTCATGAATTGCGTCAGGCTGTCGTAAAAGGGCCGCTCCTTATGCACCGCGTAAAAGGCCCGGGCCTGGGCCAGGGAAAGATGCAGCATCTTCATGGCCTTGATCTTCAGGCCGTTTTTCTCAAACCGGCCGATCACGTCGCCGATAAGACCGCGCTGCACGCCGTCAGGTTTGATCATGGATAAAGTCTGTTCTATAGGCATTATGCTTATTCTCCATTTATCATCATTATTATAGGGCGTGCCGTGCACGCCTTTTTTTGGCGGCCACGGGCCGCCCTATGTCACTGACCACTGATGACTGATCACTGCCTTTTAGCTGACCGCTGATAGCTGAAAGCTGACAGCTATCTTTCCACATACCCGTGATGATCAAATTGCAACGTAAAGGTGCCCCGGCCCTGGGTGAGCGAGCGCAGCGCCGTGGCATACCCGAACATCTCGGACAGCGGCGCCAGCCCCGAAATGAAGCGCACCGGCCCTTTGGCCAGCAGATGCTCCACCTTGCCTTTTCGGGAGGCAAAATCGCCCATGACTTCGCCGGTGAACTCCTCCGGCGCGATGATCTCCACCTTCATAATCGGTTGCAGCAGTTGCGGCTGTCCTTGGTGCAGGCCCTGCTTCACCGCGGTCATGGCCGCGACCCTAAAGGCCATCTCCGAGGCTTGGCCTTCCTTGACCGTGGCGTCGGCCAAAGCCACGGCGATGTCCACCGCCGGGTGGCCGTAGACCGCGCCGCCTTCCAGGGCTTCAGAGACCGCCTGCGCAATCATGGGCACAAAGCCCTGGGCGGGATGTCCCTCGGGCAAAAGCGATACAAAACTGTTGCCCGAGCCCCGGGGCCGGGGGCTCAGGGATAATTTAACTTCGCCGAAATGGTGCTTGCCGGCCAGCTCCCGGTCGAAGGCCCCGGTTTCTTCTATGCTTTGAGCAATGGTTTCCCGGTAAACCACCTGGGGGCGGCCCGCCCGCACGTGGGCGTGGAACTCCCGCTCCAGGCGGTGGATGATCACCTCCAGGTGGAGTTCCCCCATGCCGGACAGCAAAGTCTGGCCCGTGTCTTCGTCGGTATGGATCTTGAGGCTGGGGTCTTCCTCGGTTACCCGCTCCAGGGCCGGCCCCAGGCGTTCCTGGTCCTCCCGGGTCATCGGTTCGATGGCTAGAGAGATCACCGGCACATACGCAGAAATGGGTTCCAACACGATGGTGTGCTGGCGGCTGCACAGGGTATCGCCGGTGGTGGTGGCCTTCAGGCCCAAAAGCGCCACGATGGCCCCGGCGTGGGCTTCCTCTAAAGGCTCACGTTTGTTGGCGTGCATGCGCAGGATGCGAGCCACCTTCTCCGTGGTCTGCTTGATGGAGTTGTAGACTTCCTGGCCGAATTTCAGGGTGCCGGAGTAGATGCGCACATAGGTGAGGCGCTGGCTCTGGTCCACCATGATCTTAAAGGCCAGAGCGGCCAGGGGAGCGTCATCCCGGGGCGGCCGGGTCTCGGTTTCTCCCGTGCGGGGATTCTGCCCCGTCACCGGCGGCACCTGGGCGGGATTGGGCAAGAAGTCCCTGATGCCGTCCAAGAGGGGCTGAATGCCCTTGTTGCGAAGGGCCGAACCACAGTAGGTGGGCACTCCCTTCAGGGCCAGGGTGGCCCGCTGGATACCGGCTTTCAGGGCCTCCGCGGTCAAGGGCTGCTCCGCCAGATAGACCTCCATGACCTCGTCGTCCACTTCCGCCACGGCCTCAACCAATGCCTCCCGGGCTTCTTCCGTCCGTTCCCGATAGTCCGCTGGAATATCCAGCTCGGCAAAGACCACGCCCAGAGTCTCTTCCTGCCAGCGGATGGCCTTCAGGTTCACCACGTCGATGACCCCCTGGAAGCGGTCTTCTTCCCCCCAGGGGATGGTGAGGACCAGGGGGTGCGCGCCCAATCTTTCCTGCAGCGACTTAACCGCCGCCCCAAAATTGGCGCCCATGCGGTCCATCTTGTTGATGAAGGCCAGCTTGGGCACCCGGTACTTGTCCGCCTGATGCCAGACGGTTTCGGATTGGGGCTCCACGCCGCTCACCGCATCGAAGACCCCGATAGCCCCGTCCAGCACCCTCAGCGACCGTTCCACTTCGATGGTAAAATCCACATGCCCGGGCGTGTCGATAATATTGACGACGCACCCTTTCCATTGGCAGGTAGTCACCGCCGCGGTGATGGTGATGCCCCGCTCCTGTTCTTCGGGCATCCAGTCCATGACCGCGGCCCCGTCGTGCACCTCCCCCATCTTGTGGGTGCGGCCGGTATAATAGAGGATGCGCTCCGTCAAAGTGGTCTTGCCGGCGTCGATGTGGGCGATGATGCCGATATTGCGAATGGCCTTGAGTCGGGGGGTAGTCACGGGGTACACTCCGAAATTAGCAACCTCGACTTTTGTAAATGAATTTCCCCTGACTTTCAAGCCTTAATATTCTAGAGCAGTACTTGAGGACCAATTATGCAATCAAATGGTGGCACAGGCGTCTCGCCTGTGCAGTTTTCGTAGAGTGCGTCTTACGCACCAAGAATGGCGCGTCGGACGCGCCATACGGAGCAAGATTATTCTGGGAAAAGCGTAACCGTCGGCAAGTCTTTCAAATCTTTCAAAGAAACCATGGCCACCCGGGAGGCGACCAGATCCAGGACCGCGAAGCTGAAGGTAGGATGCCGCTGTTCCTCCATGGTAAAAGCACCCGGCACGATGAGATAGGTGGTGTCCGGGTCCAGGCTCAGGCAGGCCTGGCGCGCCTGAAACTCCTCGGGACGCAGCGCGTCATTGCTATAGAGGATACGGCTGAAGGGCGGGGTAAAGCGGGTGACGCAGGGGACATGGGTATGTCCGTGGCAGGCTAAGAGCGGCGGGCGATAAGTATGGGGGCCGTGGCTATAAGCCCGGATGCGCTCATTGTAGTGGGTCCAGATAAAGGCCCGGGTATGGGCCAGAAAGACCCGGCCCGCCACCTCCAGGGCGATGGCGCAGCCGGTGGCCTCGGGCAGCTGCGGTCCGAAAACGTCGTACACCCAATAAAGCCGGTTTTCGGGGTCCATCGTGAGCCACGGCCGAAAGGGCTCCGGCTGACAGTCACCCAGGCAGGCCAGATGGTGCAGCCCCTGGCTCTGGAAAAAATCCAGCAACGCGGGAAGGCCGGCCTGGTAGGCATGCGTATCCGCCACCAGGGCCAGCCTTTCCATGATCTCTTGGGAAGCCACTAAGAAAGAATCAGGAAGCTTTACTTGGCCGGTTTGGGGCCACAGGCGTGCCCTTCGGTGCCTTTGAAGCGCTGCACCAGGCCGGCCAGATACTTAATGGCTTCTTCTTTGTCCTTATCAATGACGATGGCCTCAACCTGCATCTTTTCTTGTTCCGAAAATACGATCTGCTTTTCTGCCATAGCTTCTCACCTTAGTCCTGAGGTAATCACGGGCCGCAACGCAGCCTCTCGTGAAGTTGGAAAAAGCCGGCCACAAGCACCGGGTCAAAATGCCATCTCAGTGGGAGGGGAGCAGATGAACCACGATTCACCCGGCTCCCGGCCTCTCAACCATGCCCCGGAGGAGTGTCGGCGGCTTTGGGGCCGCAGGCGTGGCCCTCCACGGACTTGAATTTATGGACCAAGTCACCTAAGTACCGCAGGGCTTCGTCCCCGTCCTTGTCAATGAGGATACCCTCAACCTTCTGCTGCTCCTGATCCGAAAAGGTAATGACCATATCCGCAACCTCTCCTTTCATTTATTGCTCAGTGGACACAATTTAAGATCAAGGTATCGCGGTGTCAATAGAAAGGCGCGACATTTGCGTATTTGACGAAATCAGCGATAATAGAAACAGGCGCTCGCTTCCGCCAAAATTTCAGACCTAGAGCGCTTGCCAAACGTTTTTTCCGCTAATTCTCCTCTCCCCTTCTGGGAGAGGGTAGCGTGGAGGGTTAATAAGAAAAAACTTTGGCAATGAGTATAGTACCTATTCAGAGAAAATCGAGGCTGCCGGCGCCCGGCCTTCAGGCCCGGTTCCTGGCCTCCTTAATCCAATTTGCTTGAGGTAAGAAAGATGCCGAAATTATTCCGTGACCATAGCCTCCCGGCTCAATGCCCCTTCTGCCGCGCCCAGCTTCTGCGCCCGGCGGAGGTAGAGGGCGATCAATGGTACGAGCTTTCCGGCGGCTTCTGCGGCTGCGGCGCGGTTTTTGCCCTTGATCCCACCGCCAGAAACGGCGGCGCCGCGTTTTTGCAGGCCCTGCTCATGGCCGCGGGTGGCGACATGGACCGGGCCATGGGACTGAGCGAGGGCGAAGATTATGACTGCGGCTACGTCGAGAAATACAACTCCGAACTCCACCGCCTGGACCCCAACTCCTTCGGCACCCTGTACTGCGTCCGCCTGCGGAGCGGCGCCGCAGGTTCCTGATTTTGATAATCGAACCTTAAAACAAAAAAGATGAGCATGCCCATAAGGGCATGATATGTTGCAGGGCCATCTAGCCAAATGGGCAAAGCACGGCTGTCCCTTTGCCAACAGGTTTTGTTACTAAAGGACCTTATAGGAATCTGGTGACCGGAGTCACGATTCAAGACAATTTTATATTTTATTGGCGATTAACCCCTCTTCGCAGTCCGCCGATACCTAAAAGACCCAAGAGGCAACTGCCAAACATGAAAGCCGATGGCGGCAAAGGGACAACATAAGCATAACTCGTGATGGACACATCGGCATTACCAGCGAGAGTAAAGGCTATGGTCTCATCCAAAAAGGGGCGGCCGGTGATGGGTAAATTGGGTAAATAGCCAGTACCAGTAATAGATTCACTATAGTAGTGATCAAGTATATAAAAGTCTCCTATGCCCACTGAATCGTTCACCTGGAGAAAAGGCTGATTATATGGGCCAATAAGAAAATCATTAAATGGAAATGGAATATAAGGAGGAGTTACTGTAGCTCTTAAACCTGACTCTTTTCTTGTTGAACGCCAGACTGGGTATGTTTCTAAGGGGAAATGAAAAGCGAAAACGAATGATTGAGGGTTCGCGGTTGAGTTCGTCAGGTCAATATTGGATATAATGACCGCACCTATGGTTTTATAAGAGGGGTCCATAAAACCCGAAAGCTGAACCTGAAAATCTGCTGTGTTTAAAGTCCAGTTGCCCCCGGACCCAAAATCAAATGCATCTCCGCTCGGAGTAAGAGGGATGGTATATACATTCTCAATTAGGCCTCCCGGGAGTTGGGGAGGATAATGCGTAAAGCTTGCTGTCGGGATATCGGCCCATCCATTTGCAACCGAGCAAAGTACCGTGATTAAAACCAACATTAAGATTTTGATTTTTTTCATCTTTCACCTTCCTTACTCTGATTACCACACAATCAGTGTAATAGAAAAACTGCCCATTCCACGCATCCCGCCCCCCCCTTTTTTTCCTAAAGAAAACCCGTGGCTTTCCGTCCCACCCCCCCCCACATCCGGTTTAGCTTTTCCTAGGGTTTACATGATAGGCATACTTTATAAATAATGTCAATAAAAATTTACAAGAAAATAGTTTTATGCGGGCTGACAAACCATGCCATAGAATTTAGACATTTGCTGAAAGAGGGTTGGGACGAGGAAAAGCAGAAAATAGTTGAGGTGTAGCTAATTGTTATTTATAGAAGATTTTAAGGAAATCAAAAAGACCAGTCTATTTATTTGACATCTGGAAGTGCGCACTGGGTTCTAAACTAGACGGGATTCAGCTTAAAACCAACGCAGAATTGCTTACCAGGCCCGGAATTAGGTTAGGCCTTGAGCCTCAACTGTCCCGGCGCGCCAAGAATGCTGCCGGAATGTGGCTAACGTTCTTCCGCCCTCAAGTATCAAACGCATAATTTTGCTCTGTTTAAATAATTATTTATATATAATTATATATTTATTAACTTAAACGAGCTAATATAGGTCTTGAGAAAACCGATTTATAGCGTTTGCCAAAAGCTTTTTCCGTAATTAGGAGATACTTTAACACCCCAAATCCCCCCTAACCCCCCCTTTGGTAAAGGGGGAACTATAAGGAATTACTTATAAAGTCCCCCTTTGAAAAAGGGGGATTGAGGGGGATTTAAAAATCAGCCAGCGGCATAAATTTATGGCAAACGCTTTATCTCCAGATTTGGAGGTGTGACTTTGACGGACGCGAAGGAACACATTGCTGCGGCGATCATCAGGGCGCAAACCGATTTGGATCAGGCGTTATTAGACCTGGATAAGTTACCGCCCATCGACCGGGACTCGGTCGCCTTTGTGGCGCACGCCCTCAATAACTTTCTGACCGTCACCGAAGTAACTATCGAATTTCTCATGTTGTCCCTGGCAGACCATCCCGACCCCGCCATCGGTGTTTGGCTTGGAAATTTACAACATGCCACCAACTTGATGACTCGAACCGTAAGCCAGTTGATAAATACCACGATTACTTCTGAGACCAAGCTTCGGTTTGAGAAAGTGGATGCATTCCTCGGGGTTCGGAGGATCTGCAATTATTATCAATCCAAAGCCGCTGAGAAACAGCTCCGCCTTATCTGCGGCCCCTTCATCGAGTTGCCGCCGGTTTGGACTGATCGTGTCGCCGCCGGCGCGGTTCTGGACAACCTGCTTTCGAACGCCTTGAAGTTTTCCCCACCCGGTAAAAATGTTCATATATCCTTACATAACGAGCAGGACAGCATCGTCTGCAGGGTATGTGACGAAGGACCTGGCCTCAGTCCGGAGGAACAGGCGCAATTGTTTCAGCGCGGGGTCCGGCTCAGCCCTGTCCCCACCGGAGGTGAGCCCTCATCCGGCTACGGCCTGGCAGTCGCCAAGGAATTGGTGGAGCAACTGGGTGGGTCAATCTGGTGTGAGAGTGAACCGGGCAAGGGGTCGTGCTTTTCGGTTCGCCTGCCTGCTTATCAAGAACAGCTTCATGGTCCAGAAATCAGTTGACAGGTTCGGACAGGTTCAATATATAAACTACAAGAGTTATGACAGGCCAAGCCACCCAGACTCAACTGGGTGGTTTTTTATTTTCTTAGGGGCGGTCTGATGCGCTTGGTGATGATCGACAACTACGACTCCTTCACCTATAACCTGGTCCAACTTTTCTACGAGTTCGACCTGGAGGTCCTGGTCTTCCGCCACGACGACATCGACCTGGACGGGATTGCCGTCCTCAAACCGGACTGGCTCTGTATCTCTCCGGGCCCCAAGGCCCCGGACCAGGCGGGGATCAGTAAGGCGGCCATCGCCCATTTTTATCGCGCCATCCCCATCTTAGGGGTCTGCCTGGGACACCAGGCCTTAAACGAAGTCTTCGGCGGCGCCACCGTCAAGGCCCCCATACCGGTGCACGGCAAACGCCATCAGGTGTTTCATAGGGGCCAGGGGGTCTTCAAAGGCTTACCTTCGCCCTTTCCGGCCGCGCGTTATCACTCCCTCATGGCGCACCCCACCTCCCCGGACCTGGAGGTCACCGCCTGGACCGAGGACGGCGTCATCATGGGCCTGAAGCACCGCCACTTTCCCCTCCACGGGGTCCAGTTCCACCCGGAATCCTTCCTCACCAGCCACGGCCACACCCTGGCCGCGAATTTCCTGGAGGAAAGGCCAGGTGGGGGAGGGGCTAAGGGCGTGAGCCTACTCATTCCCCCAAACCCCTATCCCCAACCCCTTATAGGGGGATGAGAGCAGTAGTGTCCGGCAAGGTTTTTGCTATAAATAGACGAGAAAATGATTTCTTAAAAGAGGCCATTACCTAACTTCCAGATTTTTAATGTATTTTCCCTCTCCCCCAATGGGGGAGAGGGCAGGGTGAGGGGGAAGTGAATCGCAGACGAAGCCACCCCTCACCCTAACCCTCTCCCCCTCGAAGGGGAGAGGGGATTTTGGTGGCACAGGCTTTCCAGCCTGTGCGGCCGCAGGCTTAAGCTGCGGCTACCTTTTGATATTCTGATGGGGAACGGTCTTTGCAAAATGCTTGCCGGACACTACTGGGATGAGAGGGGAGTTTGAGGGGAGGGCGGGGGACACTTACGAAAACGTTCCCCGGTCCTCCCCTCAAAAACTGCTTCTGGAGCAAATTATGATCGGCCGGGTAGTCGATATAGAGGTCAAGCCCTACGAGCCGCCACCGGGGGTTGCCGGCCTGGCGGCGCTCTTCGGCGCTGTGCGGCAGCGCGCTTATGCCATGTTGCTCTTAAGCGGCGGGGACCTGGACTGCGCCGGTCATTCCCTCATGGGCTGGGACCCGTACCTGGTCCTCCGGGCCAAAGGCCGCCGGGTTACGGTGCAGCAGAACGGCGACACCCGGGTCCTTGATGCCAACCCCTTTGACGTGCTTGCCGAAGTGATGGGGGCGCTGGAGTTGCCGGGGGATACCCCGCTGGCCCCCATGGCCGCGGGCGCCCTGGGGTTTCTGGCTTATGACCTGAAAAACCATCTGGAGCGCCTGCCCGCCACCGCGGTGGACGACCTGCACTTACCCGAAATGGTCTTCGCCTTCCCCCGGAGGCTCATAGTCCATGATCGCCGGGCCGGGCGCTTCCATCAGGTCGGCATCACCCATGAAGACGTGAAGGGGAGGCGTACAGCCTCACCTGAGCCCCTGGCCTGGCCACCGGCCACGCCCGTGGGCCCCTACCGGGTGGGCCAGCCCCAAAGCAACTTTACCCGGGACGCCTACTTGAAAGCCCTCACCCGCATCCGGGAGTACATCAGTAATGGCGACGTCTACCAGGTCAATTTAACCCAGCGCTTTTCTTTCCCGCTGTCCGGGGAGCCGTATTATCTATTCCAGCGCCTCTTCCAATTAAATCCCGCCCCCTTTTATGCCTATCTCCACTGTGATGATTTTCAGATACTATCCACTTCCATGGAGCGCTTTCTCTACCGGAGGGGGGATTATCTCGAGACCCGGCCCATCAAAGGCACCCGCCCCCGGGGCGCCACCCCGGCCGCGGACGCCGAGTTGCGCCGGGAGTTGGCCGCGAGCTTGAAGGACGACGCCGAACTGTCCATGATCGTGGACCTGTTACGCAACGACCTGGGCAAGGTCTGCCTCCCCCGCACCGTGCAGGTCACGGAGCACAAACGCCTGGAAGCCTACCAGAATGTCTACCACCTGGTATCCATTGTCACCGGCGAGCTCCGCCCCGAATGCACCGCGGTGGATATTTTGCGGGCCACCTTTCCCGGGGGCTCCATCACCGGCTGCCCCAAGATTCGGGCCATGGAGATCATCGACGAGTTGGAGCCCCATGTGCGCCACGTCTACTGCGGGGCCATCGGCTACCTGGGGCTGCACCGCAACCTGGACTTGAACGTGGCCATCCGCACCGCCATCGTCTCCCAAGGCCAGGGCCATTTCGCGGTAGGCGGCGGCGTGGTCTATGACTCCATCGCAGCAGACGAATACGAAGAAACCCTCCACAAGGGCCGCACCCTATTCCGCCTTATCGAGGGCGACTTGTAAGAGCTTGAAGAATAGGCAGGTTTGTGAATAATGAAGGAACCGCTGATTGCCGAGGCGTTTTTATTCCCCCTTTGTAAAAGGGGGGTAGGGGGGATTTGCTTAACTATCTGATAAAAATATAATTCCTTCATTCCAAAAAGGGATTGTAAGTTCCTATTTCCCGAGGCTAAGTGCAAGGGCAACCGTAATGAATGAAACGGACCTCCAATTCATCTGGCTCAATGACGACCTGCTGCCCCTGGCCCAGGCCCACATATCGGTGAACGACCGGGGTTTCCAGTTCGGGGACGGCCTGTTTGAAACCCTGCGCGCGGACTCAGGCCGGGTGCAGTTTCTTAACGAGCACCTGGAGCGTCTCAAGTCATCTGCCCAGGCTTTTCGTCTGCCGTTTCCCGCCGAACTCCCCTGGGAAGAGCGTCTAGGCCGGTTGCTCACGGCCAACAGCCTGACCCAGGGACCGGCCCGGATAAAAATCCTGCTCACTCGGGGAATCGCGCCCGGTCTGGGCCTGCCGGAGGACTGCCGGCCCACCCTGGTCATCTGGGCCCACCCTTATACCCCTCCCACCCCGGCCGAATACGCCGCGGGCTGGGCGGTAGCGGTCTTCCCTGAAGGCCGCTCCACCTTCGTAGGCCGCCACAAGAGCCTCAACTACCTCTTCTACCTGGCAGCCCGGCAGTACGCCCTGGACCACGGGGCTCAAGAGGCCCTTATCCTGGAGGCCGATGGCCTGGTCTCCGAAGGCGCCGCCACCAGCCTGGTCTACCTTCATCAGGGGCAATTTTATACCCCAGAAGCCTTAAGCTCCCTTCCCGGCATCACCCTGGCGGTGCTGCGCCGGGGCTTAAGCGCCCGGGGCCGGACCCTTTCTGCCCGTCCCACCAGCGTCGCTCAGCTTCAAGCGGCCGACGGCCTCTGGCTGGCCAACTCCCTCATGGGCCTCATGCCGGTGGCCGCCATCGACGGCACGCCGCTCACTATCAGCGCCGCTACATCATTTCTTCAAGAGCTTCTGGAAGCCACATAAGTACAGGATCGAAGGTTTTCCTTATTAACTAACACCTGACACCTGAAACCTGTCTTTAATCATCCCCCCATCCTTTCCAACACCCGGCGCAACTGCTCGCCGGTCTTCTCCATGTCACCGGGCTGGTAGTCCCCTTGGGGAAAGAGTTGCAGGCCGTCGCTGTGGTAGCGGGGGATGACGTGTAGATGCGCATGGAACACCACCTGCCCCGCGGCCTCGAAATTGTTCATGTGGACGTTGAATCCCGGGGCCTGTAACGTGGCCTGCAGGGCCTGGGCCACCTGCCGGCAGACCTGGCCCATCTCCATCCAGAGGCCATCCGGCAGCTCCAACAGGTTCTGGTGATGCGCCTTGGGGATGACCAGGGTGTGCCCATAGTGCACCGGCGCGATATCCAGAAAGGCCAAGGCCGTAGGCGTCTCCAGGATGCGCACCGCCGGCATCTCCCCCGCCGCTATCCGGCAAAAAATGCAGTCTCGCATTACTATCCTTTCATCGGTAATCTGTCTCTGGAAGTTTAGTTCCTTGTCATTATAGCCGAAAAATAGTATGTATGTCCGCACTTCACCAAGGTTCTTTTTTAGCCAGGGCCGCGGAACCCAGAGTAATGACCGCCATAACCATCCAAGAGATCGAGGCCGCGAGAGTGCGGCAGGCCGGAGTGGTCCTTCGCACTCCCCTCATCTACTCCCATACCTTGAGCCGGGTCAGTGGCCGGGAAGTCTTCCTGAAACTGGAAAACCTCCAGACCACCGGTTCCTTCAAGTTGCGGGGGGCCATCAACCGCCTGACCCTGCTCAAAGAACGGGGGGAAGGCGCCCGCGTGGTGGCCGCCTCCGCAGGCAACCACGGCCAGGGCGTGGCCTTCGCTGCGGCCCACCTGAATCTGCCGGCGACCATCGTCATGCCTCAGGGGGCCTCTATCTCCAAGCAACTGGCCACCCGGGGTTATGGCGCCGAAGTGCTCCTCCATGGCCGGGACCTGGGGGAGGCCCTGACTCGGGCCCAGGAACTGGTGGCTCAGGGGTACACCTTCATTCACCCCTATGACGACCCCGAAGTGATTGCCGGGCAGGGCACTCTGGGACTCGAGATCATCGAGGACTTGCCCGAAGTGGAAACCGTGGTGGTGCCGGTGGGAGGCGGTGGCCTGGCCGCAGGTGTGGCCGTGGCCTTAAAGGCGTGCAAACCCCAGGTGCGTCTCATCGGCGTCCAGACGGCCCAGGTGCCTTCCCTGGCCGCGGCCTTGCAGGCGGGCGCCCCCACCCCGGTGCCGTCCCGCCCCACCCTGGCCGACGGCATTAACGTCCCCCTCATTGGCCGCCACCCCTTCCCCGTCTTGCAGCAGCACTTGAGCGAAGTGGTGCAGGTTTCGGAGCAGGAAATCGTCCAGGCGCTGCTCCTTTTGCTGGAGAGGAAAAAAGTCCTGGCCGAAGGGGCGGGCGCGGTGGCCGCGGCGGCTTTGCTGGGCCCCCTGGCGGGCCGGGACCTGGGCCGCCGGGTGGTCCTGCTGGTGAGCGGCGGCAATATCGACATCCCCCTGCTGGAGCGGGTGGTGCCCCGGGCCTTGCTGGCCAAACGCCGCCTCTTGACCCTGAGGGTGGCCCTCCCCGATTCCCCCGGCTCTTTAGGCCGGCTCACCAGCCTGTTGGGTGAACAGGGTGCCAACATCCTCCATCTCTTCCACGACCGCCTGGCCCAGGAACTGCCCCTGGATCACACCCGGGTGGAACTCAACCTGGAAACCCGTGGCCCGGAACACGGCGACACGGTCCTCAAGGCCCTGCAGGAGGCGGGCTATAAAGTTGAAGAAAAGCCTTAAAGACGGAGCCCCCTGCAAAACTTGTAATATAGGATAGCCGCAGGCTTTAGCCAACGCTTGTCTAGGCAGCCTCAACTTGAATTTTGATAGAGGCTCGACGGTTCTCTATCTTTTTCTGTTGTATCCTCAAAAATCCAAACCTGTCCGCAACCTTGGCAGGTTAGCGACGCCTGAAAAGGATAACATGTTGATCCTATCGGCAATCCTTTGGAATTTTTGATAAGTTTTGCTGGTGGCAAGAAACCGGCAGCTAATGCACCTATGTTATTTTTCTAACAATTCTTGCGGCATAATCAAGAGTGAGTGCGCAGTGAGCGATTGAACCTGACCTGCTGGCAAGCCATGAACCATAAAAGCGGGTGTATAGGCTTTCCAGCCTGTGCGGGTTAACATTTTTCTAGATAGCATAATGAACACTAGAAACTTATCTATAATGCATCAATTTCCCCGTACTTCTCAAAATAGCTGGTTTGTGAAAATCTCTCCTCAAAAATATTCCTCTAATTGAGATTGTATGCTAAGGTACTCCTTCAAGAAGGGGTTTATATGCATTTATTCAATAAAGATTTTTTTCATAATATAAATTTGTTATTAAAACCGAAGCTTCTTCTGCCTTCGTATGAGATTAATGATATTAATACGTTGTATGATTTGCTTCCCAATCTTAAGAATGTTCGTGGGATAATATTTGATGTAGATCAAACTCTTATTGGTTTTAATAGAAATACGATTGATAAGAATACTGAAATGATCATACATTATTTTAGTTCAAAGTATAAATGTTGCTTTTTATCTAATTATCCAAATCAGACATATGCAGATATTCGGCTCAGAAATATCGAGAGACAAATCGGAATTCCAATGATCAGAAGCAAGTATAAGAAACCTGATCCTTTAGCGTTTAAAGAAGCACTATATGCTCTTGGGACAAATGTTAACAATACCGTAGTTATAGGTGATCGTATCCTAACTGATATTATAGGGGCTAATAATATTGGAATGATATCAATTTTAGTTAAGCCTATAAACTGGAAACTAGATCCAGTACTGATGGTAACTATCCCAAGGATTTTTGAACAAATACTGGTCAAAATTATAAAATATTTCGTTAATATTAATAAAAATGAAATTAAATAGATTTAGACACATATATTCATTTCTAAACCATCCAATTACAAAAATTATTGGATTGTTTGCCGCATTATGTTCTCTCATTGTAACGCTCCCAAGAATTGTTAAAAAGATAAATACCATCTTTGGTATTGGTTCGATTACTGAGATTCCTCCTTATTTTTTATTATTTTTCCTTGTTTGTATATATATTTACAGATCGATCAGCTTGAAATCTATAAAATTCATTCCAACTATAGCAACTACTTTTAGGTTTATTTTTGCTGCTATATTTATTGCTTATATATTTTATCTTGAATATCTCGGCACTAGTAATCCTTTTTTAGTAATAATTAGTTTCTTTTATCTTATTTATTGTCTTGTTTTAACAAGTTGGTTTAAAAGTCCAACATATGCTGATGGAAGGGTTGCAAGAACTATTATTGATATAATATTTTCTTTTATTTTTTGCGTTTTTTGTGGTGATCCTTTCTTTATTTTTTATTTACTATTATTTATCCCTATATGTGTAATATCGCGATATAATTCAGATATTGAAATATACTCTTGTATTTTTCTTACTGGAATTTTCTACATTTTATCAATCTCTTTAAATTATAGATTGTTTCATGTTATTAGTATTCCAGAAACTGTTAGAGCATTTAGCATCCAAATTGATAATTATAATAATATTGAATGGTTCATAAAAAGATATTATATTGAAATTCCAATATTGATATTAGTTGGTTCTATTTTTGCTGTAGAAAGAAGAAAAGAATTTAATCATAAAAAATTAATGGAGGACATATCTGAATGCCTTGATAAGAAAACATGTATAACCTCAATTATACAAATATTATGTGAAAGATTAAATATCGAATTAGGTTTAATAATTTGCAAGGATGGTCAACGCACATTTATATCGCATGGATATTCAATGAATGAAAAAACTTCGTTGCCAAAGACAGAATTTGCAAATTTAAACAACATGAGTATATTTAATGCCATATTAATAAAAAGTTCTACAGTGGGAATCAATGATGGTATTAATCATGAATTGAGGAGTGAACTTATTAATAGTAAGCATGAATATGAAGGTTTAATTCGGGAGGCCATATATACAACATATATATGTACTTCTATTTCTAATACAGAACCTCGATATTATTTTATCATCTTTAACAAATTAACAAGAAATAGGAGATTTCTTCGTAGATTCACTGATAGAGATAAACAAATAGTAAGAACAGTGGGGCCATTAATATTTAGGTGTATCAATGACCTAACTATTTAAAACTTTTTATAGATAACCCAATCCATAGATAGACCTTTATACCACGCCGTGATAACAAAGAAACTTATTTTATCCGCAAGTTTTCCTGCCTGATTTTCATTAATTGGGCAAATCTTTTGATGGGTTGGGTTTGAGTTGCGCTTGTAATAGCTAATTACTGCTATTCATGTGTTGGCAGGCAAGGAAAAATGAATATTCAATATGGTATCATTATATTATGTCAAAATTATTTTCCGTAATGGAGAATGATCTAAAACCTAAATTTCTTCTGACCCTCCTTTGGGAACGTTAAGGAATTACTTCTAAAGTCCCCCTTTGCCAAAGGGGGATTTAAGGGGGATTTAAAAATCAGCCAGCAGTATGAATTTATGGCAAACGCTAGAATCCTCCCACGCCATCGTTTATGGCGTGGTTGCAAGTGATCCTGACCCCTTCAAAAGCCTGTCACCTTTCTCATCCTTGCTGGATGCCCTCCCAGTCCCCAGTTTATGCTGTCTCCATGCCTTGCCGGGATAAAAGCGGCTCACTGCTGGCCAACCTGAGGGAAATCGGCAGGCGCAAGCCGCCCCGCCTGTACCGCGTCCCGGCACGGGGATGCCAGCCCATCATTAATTTATTGATATTAATGACTAAATTATGCGAAAGTCGGATTATTACCCTGGGACAGGCGCGGGACAAGCGCGTGACAACCTTGGCACTGCCTCGACCGGAACGCGCTTTCATGCGGGTTTAGGCCGGGTATATGGCGAGGGTACCTTGGCAATGTCCCGGCACATGTGCCGGATTTGCCCTTCAAATCAGCCCGCGCCCGGATATTTCCAGCGATTTTTTGGGTAGTTTTGAGGGGAAAAAGCGCATTTAAAGAGCGTTTTTCTCTATCATTTTGAACAAAACGCCGGCTGTAATTATGTTACTATCCGGAAACAGCTTTAAATCAAATACCTTACCAAAGGAGGACTTTGAAGGCCGTCGCATTTTTAAACGTTTTCGGATGAGCACTTACTTGTTAGAATATGAGAAACTTCGCTGCGCTCAGCCTGACCATTCTTATCGAACGCAGGTTGAAATGACTTGTCATGGGCTCCGTCGGCTCTTAACCTCCTGAATGGCGGACCGCCTGACTGGCTAATCTATAAGGTCTATTCCCAAAGAAAAAATGGAAAAATTAGAAATCGAAAACGGCAAACAGGAAACCCCAACCATGGCCATTTCCGCCCGCATCAGAGCTGCAATGCAAAACTCCTCCTGGATCAGGCGCATGTTCGAAGAGGGCGCTGAACTCAAGGCTCGCCTGGGGCCGGACCGGGTCTATGATTTCACCCTGGGCAATCCCGATTTGGAGCCGCCGCCCCGGCTCAAAGAGGAACTGGTCAAAGTGGCCGCGGACCTGCGTCCCGGCCTACACAGTTATATGCCCAACGCCGGGCTCCTTAATACCCGTCAGGCCCTGGCTGACATGCTCTGCCGGCACCACGGCCTGGAATTCAAGGCCCAGGACCTGATCCTCACCTGCGGGGCCGCCGGCGGGCTCAACGTCGTCCTCAAGGCCTTGCTGGACCCGGGGGATGAAGTCCTGATTCTGGCCCCCTATTTTCCCGAATACCTGTTTTATGCCGATAACCACGGCGGCATTGCCCGGGTGGTGGAAACGGACGAGAACTTTGAGATCGATCTGTACCGCCTGGGTGAGGCCTTAAGCCCCCGGACCCGGGCGGTGATCATCAATTCCCCCAATAACCCCACCGGCCAGATGTACGACGCCGCCACCTTGAAAGAGTTGGGGCGGTTTTTGGCCCACCACGCCGGGCGCCACGGCCGGCCGGTTTACCTGGTCGCGGATGAGCCTTACCGGCACATAGTCTATGACGGCATGGAGGTCCCCAGCGTCTTTGCGGCCTACCCCAACACCCTGCTGGTCACCTCATTTTCCAAGGACCTGTCCATCCCCGGGGAGCGCCTGGGCTATATCGCCGTGAGCCCCAAGGCCACCGGCCGCGGTGAACTGGAAGGCGCCATGGTGCTGGCCAACCGCATCCTGGGATTTGTCAACGCCCCGGCCTTGATGCAGCGGCTGGTAGCGAACTTGACCGAAGTGACGTTGGATATCACCCCTTACGCCCGGCGCCGGGACCTCCTCTGCGACCTCCTCGCCGGCGCGGGCTATAAATTCCTCAAGCCCAAGGGCGCCTTCTATCTCTTCCCCCAGGCCCCCGGCGGGGATGACTTAAGCTTCGTGGCGGCCCTCAAGGAAGAAAATATTTTGGCGGTGCCGGGGCGAGGTTTTGGCCGGGCCGGCTATTTCCGCCTGGCCTTCTGCGTGCCTGAGCAGGTCATCCAGGCCGCAGCCCCCGGTTTTGCCCGGACTAAACAAAAATTGGTGGGATAATTTTTTGACTGAAATTTGATAGCTTCGTAAAAAGTCAAAAATTCCCTCCCCCTTGATGGAGGAGGGTTAGGGTGGGGGTGAAATAATCCGTCTTCGACCAGTTATTTTCCCCCTTAATCCGCTTAACCAGGGGGAAAATGACTTTTTACGAGTTCATCAAAACTGAAAACCGAAAACAGGTGCGGTGTCTCATGGCCAAACGCCCCAAGTTGCCCCGGCCGGTGCCGGTCAAAGAGGTGGTCCAGGGGATTTTGTCCCCCGGCGACAAAGACGACCTGGAACTGCGCCAGCATATCCGTCGGGTCTGGGAAAAGGCGATCCCGGCCGCGCTCTTGGCGCATTCCCGGCTGGTGGACCTGCGCCGCAAGGAACTCTGGGTGGAAGTCAGCGACAGCCCCTGGAGCCAGGAACTGCAATTCCTGAAGCCGAAAATCCTGGCAGCCCTGGAGCAAGCCCTGGGACCCGGCAAGGTCAAAGACCTGCGGGTCCGGATAGGGCAGTTCTCATAGATCCCCCAAAAAAAAAATCTCAATCAGTCCTAAAGAAATTCCCTAATCCATCCGAATAAAGCTTTAACGCCGTTTTCCCTTTTAGATACTGGCGTAGGATAGCCGCTCTCGGCTGTCCACACTTCAGTTAAGCGCAGGCGAGGGCGTCTGCGCTACATTTTGACTAAAGGGAGCGGTACGTGAGACTTTCGCAGAGGGTTCACAACTAATTCAAAAAGATAATAAAATTTGATATTATAAATTTAATACAAAAAAATAAAATCAGTAAGCACCATCAAAGTTTGTTCATCTCGAACCCAGTGACCGCTCAGTTACGCCGTTGCCATGGAGTGATGGGTGCCCATGACCAGAATAGTAAAAAAGTCACCGCTTACGATCCTGCTGGTGGAAGACGATCCCTTGATTCGGGATCTATGCCGGGAACTGCTGGAACACCTGGGATACCGGGTGGAGACCGCGGGGGACGGCACTGAAGCCCTGAACAAGTACAAAAGACTGGAGCAGGTTGACCTGGTGGTTTTGGATTATTACCTGCCGGACAAGAATGGCCGCCAGGTTCTCAAGGATTTCAAGGCCCTGGACGCCAGGGCCCGGGTGCTGATGGCGTCGGGATTCTTTTCTTTTCAGGAGGCTGCGGCGCTCAAGGATGAAGGCGCCCTGGGGTTGATTTATAAGCCGTACCGGTTGACTGATCTGGAGCGCCGGATTCAGGCGGTGTTGAAGGGCCGGTCGGGGTTTTAGCGGCCGCCGGCTGGTTCTGCCGGTCAAACCTGAGCAATACTGCGCCAACGCGGGTGAGGCAAGCAGCTTCCCGCCAGTCCGGGCCCAAGAGGTTGGCGGCGAACTGGCGCAGAAAATTCAGGTCCGGAATGTGGGAGGCAATGAGCCAGAGCCTCTGGGGAGAGGCTCCGTCTGACTCCGTAGTGTCCAGCCCCTTTTCTATGCAGGATTGACCCCAACAGACCCCGGCAGCTGGTCCCCGGTAATAGTATTTGAAGGGCGCCACCGCAAAATAATAGACGTAAACCAGATCCCGGGGTTTGAGGTTGGCTTCCAGGTGGGTCACCAGGGGTTGGATCTCTTCCCGGTTATTGAGGGGATAAAGGTTTTCACGGAGCCCGGCCCGCGGGTTGAGGGCCACCAGGAACGCTACGGTCAGGACCAGGGCCAGCCAGCGTTGGCGCCGATGCCAGAGCCAGGCGAACACAGCCCAACTCCCTGCCGCTACGGTCAGATAGAGAAACGGGGCGCTGAACAACATCAGGCGGTTGCCGCCGTAGTGGGCCATGAACGGATAACGGTGCAGGCAGGCGGCCCCGAAGGCCAGCAGCAGCGGCCCCGCCAAGTACCATAAGAACTTACCACGGTTCTGGTGGATTAACGCGACCACGCCGGCCGCCAGCAAAACCGGCCCCCAGAATACCCCCCACTCACCCAGGAAATACCAGAAATAGCGGTAGAGAGCTGGCCCCAGCCATTTAAAAAATGGCGCCACCCCGGAAAGATTCGGGAAGTCCTGGGCCCAATACGCCATCAGTCCGGGGTCTATCTCCCGCCGAAAAAACACGATATAGTAGATGGCGAAGGCCAGGACCCAGGCCCCGCCCACCAGGGCCAGACGGCCTCTATGGCCCGGGGGCAGGGCGGCCCACAAGACCACCCCCACTACCGGCAAGGTGAAAATCAGGGCGTGCGAAAAGCCCAAACCAACTACCCCAGCCAGGGCCAGGACCAGCCAGCCTCGCTCACCCTGGGAGGTTCGCAGACGTTCCGCCAGCCAAACCGCCAGGATGGCAAAAAAGGCGTCCCCGCTATACTGCTTGAGTTCCTTGGAATAGTAGACCATGATGGGGGAGAAGGCCACTGCGGCCAGGGCCAGCAGCGCGGCCGGACCTTCCAAGAGAGCACGGCCGAGCCGCCAGACGACCACAAGGGTGCCGACGCCAAACAGAAAGGAGAGCCCCCGGAGCACCAGTTCACTGTGGCCCCAGAGCTGCACCGCGCCCCACACGCTCAGCAAATAAAAGGGCGGGGTGGACTGCCTCGCGGCCAGGGCGGCCAGGGCGCTGGGCTGCATGGCCGCCAGAGCCAACCAGGCCTCATCGGTCCACAGGTCCCGGCCCCCCAAGTCATAGAGACGGAAATAGACCGCCACACCAAAGAGGATAATCAGGGCCGCCCAGGTGGCGTTAATGGGTAGACGATAAGTGCTCTTGATCAACTTACTTGCCGGGCAGTGGGAGATATAGTAAGCAATTAATATCGAACGTTATTAATATACAATTTTTTTGTCATATTTGATAGATTTGCTAAAAAACGGTACTCTTTTCCCTGGTATTAAATAGGAAAATCGGCATCTTGCAAAGAATAAAGAATTAGGAGAAGGAAGGGCTAGAGGTCGGATGCTGACATTAGCCACCTTGGGCCATGTATGTCGGAGGTGATCATGGACGGAGGAAAGCAAGGAGCGGCCTTTCTTGAGCAATTCAGGGATTTTCTCAGGTTTCTCCAAAGCCTTTGGGGCCTCCTGGGAAGCATCTCCGTCTTATTTCCCCTTTCCAACGCCTTCACCAAGCTCATCCCGCTGGAAAACATGGCCAATGATGGCAGCTATAGGATACTCTCCCCCGATCTGATTACCGCCCTCGCCACCCTCGTCACGCTGTTTGTCATTTTAGACACCTTCAGCAAGCGTATGTTAATCTTCGGATCAGCCCTGCGGCGTCAAGCCTGGAAGGCGTTTGCATTCGGTTTCCTTATGTTGATAACTTATCTTGCTCTTTACTTCTTCCCTCGCTGGGACACAATAATTCGTTGGGAGTCGGGAGACCCGAAACATTTGATTTTTGAAATCCCCATGATGCTCTGCTACTGCGCATTCTTTGCCGGCATAACCAAGGCCTTTATGCTCATGGGAATGCTGGAATATTTTAAAAAGCCTGATTCTCCAGACTCACCCTCGGAACCTTGAATTTGGACAGCAACTCGCTTCCGCTTTTCCATTGGCCTCCCCCGGTGCTCCCCGGGGACCTGGTGGCCGTGGCGGCCCCGGCCAGCCAGGTCAGCCGGGCTCCCTGGGAAGCCGGGATGCGGATCCTCCGGGATTGGGGCTTTCAGGTGCGCTGCGGTCCGGAGGTTTTAGAACCCCGCCAATATGGGGTGGCTACCGATAAGTTGGTGGCCCGGCGTTTTGAGGAACTCTGGCTGGACCCGGAAGTCAAGGCCGTCATCGGGGTCAGAGGAGGCTATGGCTCCCTCAAGGTGCTGCCATACCTGAATCTTGCCGCGCTTAAGACTGCCCCCAAGCGGCTGGTAGGTTTCAGCGACCTCACCAATCTCCTCTGGGACCTGCACCGGCGTTTGAAGCTGGTGACCTTTCACGGCCCCGTGGTGGCCCAGCTCCCCGAGCTGACCACCGCGGCCCGTGAAAATTTCTATGCCTGGCTTACAGCGATGGGTCCGCAAGCCATAACCTACAAAAACCTTACCGTGCTCCACCCCGGCGCAGCCGTTGGTCCCCTGGCCGGCGGCAACCTTACCACCCTGTGCCACCTGGTGGGTACCCCCTACGCTCCGCAATTTAACGGTTACCTGGTCTTTCTGGAAGACCATAGCGAAGCCCTGTACCGCCTGGACCGCATGCTCCACCACCTGCTCCTGGCCGGGGTCCTGGACGGCGTCCGGGGAGTAGTGTTAGGGGCCTTTAGCAACTGCGGCTCCCAAGACGGCCTCCTGGAGGTCTTCACCACGGCCCTGGCGTCCCTTAAGGTGCCGGTGCTGGCGGACTTCCCGGTGGGCCACCAGCCGGATAACCACACCCTGCCTTTAGGGGCTCGGGCGCGCCTGGATGCCGACTCCGCCTCCTTGATTCTCCTGGCCTAACTCCTGCGTTGTTCCGCAGTCCTCCCGCCCAGCAAGCCACCCTGGTCTTTTAAATTTTATAATATAAATGCCCAGCTGTTCCCATTGACAAGCGCTTTTTGGGCCTTATGTTTTTGGTAAACCCCATCTCTGTGAGGAGGAGTTATGGCTGAAAAAGTATATACCTGTAAAACCTGTGGGGCAGTGGCGACGGAAAAGGGCCATCTATGTGCCCCTATTGAAGAAATGGCCACTTGTGCCTATTGCAGCAAACAGGTACCCCATGCCAAACATTATTGCAAGGGCAAGATGGAAGACCTGAAATATGTGTGCGAGCAGTGTGGCCGGCTGGCGCCTTCCGAAGATTTGCTTTGTAAACCCAGCAAAGTGCCGGCAGTCTGAGGGCCGGTTCAACCCATTTCCCTATACCCATTACCGCATCTCCATACCCGAGGGGTTGAGAATTTCTCCGTTCTCAGCCCCTTACCTTTTCAGGTCAGGTAGGAGTGCAGACCGGTAAGCAGGAAGCTGACGCCGAAGTAGGTGAACAATACCGCCATAAACCCCAGCACCGCCAGCCAGGCGATGCGGTGTCCCTGCCAGCCCTTCAGGAGCCTGGCATGGAGTAAGGCCGCATAAATAAACCAGGTGATCAGCGACCAGGTCTCCTTGGGGTCCCAACTCCAGTAGCGCCCCCAGGCGGTTTCCGCCCACACCGCACCGGTGACAATTCCCAGGGTCAGCAGCAGAAATCCCAATACGGTGGTGCGGTAGATAAGGCTGTCCAGAGCGGGCAAAGGCGGCAGAGCAGGCCGGGGCCGCCGCTCCTGGATCAAATAAAGGATGGCGCTCCCGAAGGCCAGAGCAAAGGCGGCGTAGCCCAAAAAGCAGGTCACCACATGGACGAGCAGCCAGTTGCTCTTTAAGGCAGGCATCAGGGGTTTGATGTGGCTGTCTACCCCGAAAGAGGCATAGGCCAAAAGGAGAGTGGAGAGCACGGCGATCAGGGCACCCAGGTAGCCCTTGAGGTAGCGCCGGAAGGCCAGCAGGCTCAACACCGGCAGACACCAGGCAAAGAAGATCAGGGACTCATAGAAATTAGACAACGGGGCGTGCAGGGTGATAAGCCGCAGTTTTTCGGCTAAAGCTGCCGTCGGGGAATGTTCCAGCGCCAGTTGGTAGTTTTCGATCCAGCGGCCGATGAGGCCAACGGTCTGGATTCCCAGCCCCAGCCAGAGCACGTTCCGGCCCGCGGCTTGCAAGCGGGACGACGACCACAACTCCTCCATCAGAAACAGGATAGCCACCAATAAATAGACCAGCATGACGAGGCCGAAGATCTGGCTGATCATGACGGAGTCCCTCGCTTCAACTCCATAAGGAGCCGTTCCTGGCGGGCGGCGAATTCTTCTCGCTGGCGGGGACTGGCCCCCAGCAGGCGCGCTTGCCATCGCCTTTTAGGGGTTTTAGCCAAGACCAGGGCCCAGCGCTCCGTTGGCCGGAAAAAGGCCAGATACAGCCCGGGCAGAAACAAGAGAAAGCCGGCGTACACCCACCAGACCCCGGGATCATGCTTGACCTGGAAAACCGAATAATACCTCAAAGGGACGGACTCTACGGTGAACCGATAGGGGCCGGGTTGCTCGCCCAACTCGGGATGGTCTTTGAGTGCCCAAAATACCTGAGGATGACCGCCGCCGGGACTATAAGCCATAAGCACCGCCGGGCCGTAGCCCTGAAAGTTGCCGTCCACCCGGACCGCGATGACCTTGCCCCGGTCCCCGGGCAACTCCACCGGCTGGCGCAGGGGCGCCTCGATGGTTTGGCGTTGCTCCCCCATTTGCACGCTCAGGCGGATGGGGCCGGTGGCTTCAGTACCATAAGAGGACTGATAGAAAGTTAAGCCTCCGAAGCTCACGGGCTCATTGACCCGGCAAGTAGCCCGGAAACCCTCCCGGCCATTTTTAAAAAAGGTCAGATCTGAGCGAAATTCCTTGGGGGTCCCTCCCGGTTCATAATAGGAAACCTGGAAGTTGTCCAGGCGCACCTGGAAGTTAAGCGGCTTCTCCGTCCGGGGTCCCACCTGAAAGGCGCTGGCCACTTCCCCCTGGTCTATGGACAACTGGCCGTCCACTCCCCAGAATTTGCCGATCAGCCCCCCCGCCAGAATCAATAGCAGGGCCACATGGATCAGGTAAGGGCCCAACGGACGCCAGCGGCCCCGCTCCAGGAGATAAACCTCTTGATCCTGGAAAGTTTCCCGGCGGCAGTGGCCCAACTCCCGGTGCAGGACCTCCGTGATCCTTGCATGGGGGTCGACGTTCGCCGGCCAGGTAACCTGGCCCCGTTCGGGCAAAGCCAGGGCTGACTCTCGGGTGAGCGGGCGCACCGCGCGTCTCACCGCCTGGGGCAGGCCGTGGACTATGCAGGCCAGGATATTGAGCGCCAACAGGACGATGGGCGCCAGAAACCAGGGGCTGAAGTAGACGTTGGTAAAGCCGCCCCGCCAAAGCAATTCTCCCCAGGCTTCTCCAAACCGGCCCACGTACTGGCTCGGAGGCTGGTTCTGGGGCACCACGGTACCGATGACCGCCACCGCGGCCAGGATCAGCAGGACAAAGACGGTCAGGCGGATGGAGGTTAAGGTCCCCCATAGCCATGACTTGGGTTTAGAATGAATTCGGCTGGCAGACATGCATTGACCGGCGCTGGTGACCTTCTAACGATATCGAGGCATCAGGCAGCGCCCGTATTACTGGGGGAGGGAGAATGACCTGTGGAATAACTGGGGTTAAACTCAGTCTTCTTCCAGATCTTCTTCTTCGCTCAAGTGATCCTCGTATTCCTCTTCGGTGAGCAACTCATCGAATTCCTGACCGGAAGTCATCTCCACTCTAACCAACCAACCCTCCGTGAGCGGGTCCTCATTGATGATTTCCGGCACTTCCGCCGCTTCGTAGTTAACCTCGACAACCTCGCCGGAGATCGGGGCCTTCAACTCCCGGCGCCCATTCTTGGCTTCGATCATGCTGAAGGGCTCATCCTTGATGAACTCCTCGCCTTCCTCGGGCAGCCGCAACCCATAGATCTCCCCCAATTTCTCCTGGAGGTAATCCGTCAGGCCGATGGTCGCCTGCGTGTCATCATCCATCCGGACCCAGACATGGTCCGGACTAAAGCGCATCTCACCGATGGTACTCACCCCAATCCTCGAGATAGTCTGATTCCATTCCCTTTAAGGGCAGACGCTGGGGAAATATAATAACCCACAAAAGGTTTGGCAAGGGTTTTTTGCGTGGCATGTCTATCTTAGTGGTTATTGCATCATTTTTCTCTTCGTTCTGCATCTCGGGGCAACTCTGGCTTTTTAACTTGACAAGAACCGGGGCATTGATTAGTTTACTCTAAATTTCACAATCCCCACGCAGAACAGCCGAAGGGAGGCTTGCTCGATGAAACAGGTTCAAAAAATTCTCTTTCCCATTGATTTTGCCTCGCATTTTGAAAGCTTAGTGCCCTGGGTCTCCACCCTTGCGGAAAAATTTGGCGCCACCGTGTATGTCCTGTTTGTCACGCAGGATCTGTCGAATTTCTCCACTTTTTTCGTGCCCCACGGCAACATCCAGAGTTTTCAGGAAGAGGCGGTAAACTCGGCCAAAAAGAAAATGGCTGGCACCGCGCAGGAATTCTTTAAAGGGTTTCCCAAGCTGGAAACCCGGGTGGACGTGGGCTCCCCCGCGGAAAAAATCCTGGAGTTGGCCAAGAAAGAAAAGATCGATATGATCATCATGGGCGCCCATGGCCGCAAAGGGTTGGACCGGGCCATTTTCGGCAGTGTGGCCGACAAAGTGGTGGCAAGCGCCCCCTGCCCGGTGCTCACCATCCATCCCTAAAGCGCATCTCTCCTACGGGTGCTATCTCCAACCCCTCCGGTTCCGCCGGAGGGGTTTCTGTGTCAGTCTCGCTCGCAACTCCCGTAATTAATCCCCGATAAACTTCAACTCTCGCAGTTTCTGGATCAAGTCTTCCTTCTTGAAGACACCTTCGTGGCGGTAGACTTCCTGGCCCGCAGGGTCCAAAAACACCTGGGAAGGCACGATGGCCACTTTAAACCGGCGAAACCAGGCTTCGTCCTCATCCATATAGAGTTTCCGCACCTGGAACTGTCCGGGATACTCCTCCTTGACGGCCAGAATCACGATTTCCGACGCCCGGCAGATGGGGCAGAATTTACGGTCGAACTCCAGCAACACCGGCAGGGCTGTCCGGGCCGCCAGACTCTGGGCCCGCGCCGGAAGCACCGGAGCCAGCCACATCCACCCCACCAGCAATAGGATCAAGATTTTGCCGCAGTTTGGTTTCTGCATCATCCCGCTATCTCCTTCGCTAACGTTAAGTATCCCCTATTCGGAAGTTTCAGATCCTTAAACATCAGTAAAACAGGAACAGGGAAAAATCAATGGCAGGAAGCCACCAGCCGCACTTTCTCCCCCGGGCCGCAATTTTCCCTTTATAATTGTTCCCTAACGGGTGTATATCAAAATACTAGCAATGGGGATTTGCTGATCTGCATCGCATGGCGGGTGTGTATGGCTGCTGCGGATTTTCAGGACTGGCTCTGCCGCCGTATCGTTACCGAGAGCCGGGACGCCATCATCTTTGCCGACCGCGAGGGCCGCATTCGCCTCTGGAATGCCGGGGCCGAGGCTATGTTCGGCTACCAGGCCGCCGAGGTACTAGGCCACGATTTGGCGGTGATCATCCCCGAGAAGCTGCGGGACCGGCATAACCAGGGCTACCGCCGGGTCATGGCCACGGGTGTCAGCCGCTACGCCACGGAACTCCTGGCAGTGCCGGGCCTCAAGCAAAACGGCAGCCGGATATCCCTGGAGTTCACCATCACCCTGATTAAAGACGACCAGGGTGCGGTCCTGGGGGCCGCGGCCCTCATCCGGGACGTCACCACTCGCTGGCAGCGGGACCAGGAATTAAAAAGACGCCTGGCTGAGTTGGAGGCCACGGGGACAAGGGAGCTCGGGAACGAGCCATTCATGGGCCATTGGCGCAACCAAAACCATGAAAATGTAGCGCCGCCGCCCTCGGCGGCACCGGGTTGCCGCAAGCGAAAGCACACGCTGCACAGGTTGAAAACCTGTGCCACCAAACCTTAAAGAACTTTTGGACATATCGAGGTCTGAGGGAGATTTTCATGCCCAAAGAGCACATCCTGGTGGTGGAGGATGAGGAAGACATCCTGGAGTTGTTGCGCTACAACCTGACGAAGGAAGGGTACCGGGTGACCGGAGTGCTCTCCGGCGAGGAGGGCATGCGCACCGCCCGATCCCAGCCGCCGGACCTCATCATCCTGGACCTGATGTTGCCGGGGATCGATGGGCTGACGATCTGCCGGGAACTCAAGATGGACGCCAAGACCCGGGATCTCCCCATCATCATCCTCACCGCCAAAGGCGAAGAGGCCGACATCGTAGCGGGCCTGGAGTTGGGCGCCGACGACTACGTCACCAAACCCTTCAGCCCCCGGGTGCTGCTGGCCCGGCTCCGGGCCGTGCTCCGCCGCCGCCAGGCGGAACCCACGGTGGAAGCCGATAGCCTCGAACTCCACGAACTGGCCATCCACCCCGGCCGCCATGAAGTCCTGGTCCAGGGCCGGCCCGTGGACCTGACCTCCACCGAGTTCCGTCTCCTCGCCTTCCTGGCCCGGCGGCCCGGCTGGGTCTTTACCCGGTCCCAGATCGTCCAGGGGGTCCAGGGCGAAGACTATTCCGTGTCCGAGCGGGCCGTGGACGTTCAGATCGTGGGCCTGCGCAAAAAACTGGGCGCCGCCGGCAAATACGTCGAGACGGTGCGGGGCGTGGGCTACCGCTTCAAAGAATAAGCATCGCTTTCAAATGCAAAACATTTATGTAATGCTTAATGATTCTCTTGTTTTTTTAACTGAAAACCGAAAACTGGAAACGGATTTCAAATGCGCCGCCGCCGCCTGGTAGCCCAACTCTTTCCCTCATACCTGGTCATTGTCCTGTTGGCCCTGTTGGCGGTCACTTGGTACGTGTCCCAGGCCTGGCGTCATTCTTTCCTGGAGCAGACCGCCGCGGACTTGACGGTCCGGGCCGATCTGGTCAAACCGCAATTTCAGGAACTGCTCAACCCTCTAAATCCCGCGGCTGTGGACCGCCTCTGCAAGGAATTGGGCCAACTCAGCCACACCCGCCTGACGGTAATTCTGCCCTCCGGGAAGGTCGTGGGCGATTCCGCCCAAAACCCGGCCTCGATGGACAATCACGCCGACCGGCCCGAAATCCAACAGGCTTTTGGAGGCAAGATCGGCATCTCCACCCGGCATAGCTACACGGAAGAAACCCCCATGATGTACGTGGCGGCGCCGCTCATGGAGCAGAACCGGGTTATCGGTGTGGTGCGGGCTTCCCTGCCCGTTCTCTTTATCGGCCGGGCGCTCAACGGCATGTATTTTAAAGTCGCCCTGGGAGGCATGGGCGCCGCCCTTCTAGCGGCCCTCCTCAGTCTGCTCATGGCCCGCCGCCTGTCCCGTCCTCTGGAAGAAATGAAGCTAGGGGCCCAGCGGTTTGCTCAGGGGGATTTAAGAGTCAAGGTGCCCGTGCCCGCCTCCGACGAACTGGCCAGCCTGGCCGAGGCCTTGAACTCCATGGCGGCTCAACTGGACCAACGCATCCGTACCATCATCATCCAGCGTCAGGAGCAGGACGCAGTGCTGGCATCCATGGTGGAGGGCGTCATGGCCGTGGACCACCTGGAACGCCTCATCACCCTGAACCAGGCCGGTGCCCGGCTGCTAGGGGTTGACCCTGAGGCCGCCCGTGAGCGTCCCCTCCCGGAAGTGGTGCGGAATCCCGATCTCCAAAACTTTGTGACCCGCGCCCTGGCCAGCCCCAGACAGGTGGACGGGGAGATCATTCTCCGGGATAACAGCCGGGACCGGCTCCTCCAGGTCACGGGCACCACCCTTCGGGATCTCCAGGGCAAGGCCTTCGGGGCCCTGATCGTCCTCAACGACGTGACCCGGTTGCGTCGCCTGGAGCAGGCCCGGCGGGATTTTGTCGCCAATGTCTCTCATGAGCTCAAGACCCCCATCACCTCCATCAAAGGCTTCGTGGAAACCCTCCTGGACGGGGCCATGCAGGAACCGGAAAATGCCCTGAGTTTTTTGCAGATCATCGCCAGGCACGCCGACCGCCTCAACGAAATCATCGACGACCTCTTAAGCCTGTCCCGCATCGAGCAGGATTCGGAGCAGGGCAAAATTGCCCTGTCCCTTGGCCGCCTCAAGGAAGTCCTGCGCAATGCCATCCAGGTCTGCCGGGAACGGGCCGCAGCCAAGGACATCGCCATTGACCTCACCTGCCCTGATGACCTGGCCGCACAGATCAACGCCCCCCTCCTGGAGCAGGCCGTGGTCAACCTCATCGACAACGCCGTCAAATACAGTCCCGCGGCCCGGCCCGTGCAGGTGGAGGCCCGCGCCGAATTCGGCGAAGTTCTGATCCTGGTGCGGGATCAGGGTCCCGGCATCGCCCCGGAACACCTGCCCCGGCTCTTCGAACGCTTCTACCGCGTAGACGCTGGCCGCAGCCGCAAGGTGGGTGGCACCGGCTTGGGATTGGCCATCGTCAAACACATCGCCCAAGCCCACGAGGGCTATGTTACCCTCCAGAGCGCCCCTGGCAAAGGCAGCACGTTCTTCATCCACTTGCCTCAGAGTTAGTTCAACGTCATAACGTTCAAGGTTCAAAGTTAGGTTCGCGCTCTCGTTCCCAAGTTGCACTTGGGAACGCCACTTTCCGCCCAAGCTCTGGTTGGGCACCGCCCGTAGGGGTTAGGTCTCGCCCAATACCCCCCTGCTAAACACCATCCAGCTAATTCTTGCCAAAATCTAGCCGACCGCTCACTGCTTGCTAATTTTCACAAGCTATCCTTACGGAAATATCGCCGGTGCGCGTCATCTGCCGGGACCGGCCATATCTGCAACTGACCCAAGTCCCCCTTTGAAAACGGGGGTTTTGGGCGCAGAAAAAGGTGGCGCCAGGGTGAAAGGACTGCCGCGGGTAATTTCCCGATCTTTGCCCAATCCTAACAGGACGCTAACAATTTCCTAATAAACCTGACATATACATTAACTTTACAAGGGAGAGCATTGATGAAAAAAGCAGCATGGTTGACAGCAGTAATGGCGGGCCTCATGGCCGCAGTCGGTTTGGCCCAGGCGGATAACATATCCATTAATGGGGCTGGCGCGACGTTTCCTTACCCCATCTTTTCCCAGTGGGCCCACAAGTATAACTCTCTCACCGGCGTCAAGCTCAATTACCAGTCCATCGGCTCCGGTGGCGGCATCGCCCAGATCAAGGCCAAGACCGTGGATTTCGGGGCTTCTGAAGAACCCCTGAAGCCGGAAGCCCTGACCGAGGCCGGCCTGGTGCAGTTTCCCATGATCATGGGCGGCGTGGTGCTTGTAGTCAATGCTCCCGGAATCGGCCCAGGTCAGTTAAAGCTCACGAGCGAAACCTTGGCCAATATCTATCTCGGTAAGATCAGCAAGTGGGATGATCCTGCCCTTAAGGCCCTCAACCCCGACCTTAAGCTCCCTTCCCAGGCCATCACTGTGGTGCACCGCAGCGATGGTTCCGGCACCAGCTATGTTTTCACCACCTACCTGTCACAGGTTTCATCGGAGTGGAAAGAGAAGGTGGGAGCGGGGAAATCAGTGAAGTGGCCGGCCCCCAACAGCATCGGCGGCAAAGGCAATGAAGGCGTGGCCGGCCAGGTAAAAGTGGTGAACGGCTCCATCGGCTACGTGGAATATGCTTATGCCCTGCAAAATAAAATGGCCTATACCCAACTTAAGAATAAAGACGGAAAGTTTTTATCCCCGAACATCGAGGTCTTCCAGGCCGCCGCGGCCAATGCCGACTGGAAAAACGCCCCCGGTTACTATCTGATGATTACCAATGAGCCGGGCGAGCAGAGTTGGCCCATTACCGGCGCCACCTACATCTTGATCCATAAGGATCAGCCTAACGCCGCCAAGGCCGAGGCCATGCTCAAATACTTCACGTGGTGCTACGAGCACGGCGACGAGATGGCTAAGAAACTGGACTATGTGCCCATGCCGAAAAATGTCGTCGAGATGGTTGAAGCCACCTGGGCCAAAGAAGTGAAGGCCGGCGGCAACCCTGTAAAATTCAAATAATCTCTTCCTGTATGGGTAGGGTAGGGGTAACCTACCCTACCTGATCTCGATTCATGCAATCAGACTCGGCTTCCGAATTATGTCAAAATCATCCCCACTGACTTCAAGAGGCGACTACTACTTTAAGTGGCTGAGCGCCGTCTGTGCCTTCATTACGCCCCTGCTCATGGCGGGAATCTTCTTTGAATTGCTGAGCAATTCGATGCCGTCCATCAAAAAATTCGGGGTCGGATTCTTATTCTCGCAAAACTGGAACCCGGTTACTGAGCAATTCGGGGCCGCTAGCAGCATCTTCGGGACTATCGTGTCTACCCTCATCGCCATGGTCATCGCGGTGCCCTTGAGCATCGCCATCGCCATATTCCTGGTGGAGCTGGCTCGGCCCAAGCTCAGCAAGACGGTGGGCACCATGATCGAGCTATTGGCCGCCATTCCCAGCATCATTTACGGCATGTGGGGCATGTTCGTGTTCGGGCCTTTCATGGCCAAGTACGTGCAACCGCTGCTCCAAGGCACCCTGGGTTTTTTGCCTTTCTTTCAAGGGCCGCCCATGGGGTTGGGGATGCTGACCGCGGGGATTATCCTGGCCTTCATGATCCTGCCCTTTATCTGCGCCATTACCAGGGACGTGTTCCAGTTGGTGCCCAACGTGGTCAAGGAATCGGCCCACGGCATGGGGGCCACCACCTGGGAAGTCACCTATAAAGTGACCATCCCTTACGGGTTGGTGGGGATTATCGGAGCCCTGTTTCTGGGCCTGGGCCGTGCCCTGGGAGAGACCATGGCGGTCACTTTCGTGATCGGCAACGCCCACCGCATCTCTCCCTCCCTTTTTGCTCCGGGCAACAGTATCGCCTCCACCCTGGCCAATGAGTTCACCGAAGCCACGGAGCTGATCTATCTCAGCTCCTTGATTGAACTGGGCCTGGTATTGTTTGTCATCACTTATCTGGTGCAGATGCTGGCTCAGTACATGCTGCGAAAGATGTACAAATCCTGGAGTGTGGGCTTATGAAGCCCCGGCCGCCTACGGGTCGCCGCCTCATGGACCTGATGGTAAGCGTCTGGTCCGTGATCTCGGCCTTGCTGGGCATCGGCGCCCTGATTTGGATCTTATCCGGGGTGATTATCCGGGGTGTGGGGGCCTTGAATCTTGACTTTTTCACCCGGTTGCCCACCCCGCCCGGCTTGGGCGGCGGCGGCTTGGCCAACGCCCTCCTGGGGACCCTGGCCATGACCGTGGTCGCCACCCTCCTATCCGTGCCCATCGGTTTGTTGGCTGGCATCTACCTGGCGGAGTTCGGCCAGGAATCCTGGATCGCCGACCAAAGCCGGTTCTCCGCCAACGTCCTCATGGGCATGCCCTCCATCATCGTGGGGGTGTTCGCCTATACCCTGGTCGTGCTCCCCTTGGGACACTTTTCGGGGTATGCCGGCGTCGTGGCCCTGGCCATCCTCATGATACCGGTGGTCACACGGACCACCGAAGACATGCTACGCCTGGTGCCCAACACCCTGCGGGAATCAGCCCTGGCCCTGGGCGCCCCACGCTGGAAAGTCACCTTGGCGGTGGTGTTCCGGGCGGCCAAGGCCGGCTTGCTTACGGGGATTCTGCTATCCGTGGCCCGGGTCAGCGGCGAGACCGCGCCCTTGCTATTCACCGCGCTCAACAGCCCGTATTGGTTTTCTTCCCTGTCAGGCCCCACTCCCAACCTCACTGTCACCATCTTCAACTATGCCGTGTCGCCCTATGAGGATTGGCAGCGGATTGCCTGGGCGGCGTCCCTGCTGATTACGGTGTCGGTGCTAGCCTTCACCCTAGCAGCCCGTTTTGTCTTGAGGACAAAACAATAGTAAGTTTTGGAGCCTAAGATGACAAGCGATACCCTGCAACCCGAAAATCTGGCGGCGCCGTATTATGATACGGTTCCTGGAACCCCCGTTCCCAAGATTTCGGTGCGCCACCTGAATTTTTTTTATGGCGAGACCCAGGCCCTGTTTGACAACAACCTGGATATCGCCGAACATAAAGTGACGGCCATCATCGGCCCCTCCGGCTGCGGCAAATCCACCCACCTGCGGATCTATAACCGGATTTACGAACTCTATCCTGATTTCTATGCCGAGGGTCAGGTGCAGGTGAATGGCCTGGACGTCCTTTCTCCCAAGACGAATGTCATGGAACTCCGTAAGAAGGTGGGCATGGTTTTTCAACGGCCCGTCCCCTTTCCCATGTCCATCTTCGAGAACGTGGCCTTCGGCTTAAAACAGCATTATCGCCTGAACAAGAGCGAGACCGCCGACCGGGTGGAAAAGGCCCTTAAGGGCGCGGCCATTTGGGACGAAGTCAAGGACCATCTGGATCGGCCAGGGACCTCTCTGTCCGGGGGGCAGCAGCAGCGCCTCTGTATCGCCCGGGCCATTGTGGTGGAGCCGGAGGTCCTGCTCATGGACGAACCCTGTTCTGCCATCGACCCCTTGAGCACTAACAAGATCGAAGCCCTGATCCATGAATTGAAATCCCGGTACACCATTACCATCGTCACCCACAACATGGCCCAGGCGCTCCGGGTATCGGATTTCACCGCCTTTTTTTTCGAGGGGCATATCATCGATTTCGGCACCACCGAAGAAATCTTTGACCGGCATTCTCTGCTGGACGAGGTGCCCCCTAAGGAAAAACTGAGGGAACTCCTGGAAAATCAACCAAAATATGAAAGCCTTTCTTGATTTGCCCTACTATAATGAGCATGTTTAGTCTGGCGCAGAAAACCAGAGAAGACCAGCCCGTGGCCAACGATTCCAACCATACCAGCGCTATGGAAGACACCTTTCCGTCCGCCGTCCTGCTGAAAAGTCTGGGCCTGCCCGTCAAGCTTTCCGTCCGGCACCTGAATTTTTACTACGGCGAAACCCAGGCCCTGTTCGACAACAACCTGGATATTGCCGAACATCATGTGACCGCCATTATCGGCCCCTCTGGCTGCGGCAAGTCCACCCATCTAAGAGTTTATAACCGCATCTTTGAGCTGTACCGGGACCAGCGCGCCGAAGGCGAAATCTGGCTGGACGGCGTCAATATCCTGGACCCCAAACAGGATGTCATGGAACTCCGCAAGAAGATCGGCATGATCTTCCAGAAACCCACGCCGTTTCCCATGAGCGTCTTTGAAAATGTCGCTTACGGCCTCAAGATGCACTACTCCTTGAGCAAGAGCGAACTGGCGGACCGGGTGGAGGATGCCTTAAAGCGTAGCGCCTTGTGGGATGAAGTCAAAGACGTCCTGCATCGCCCGGGCACCGCCCTGTCCGGCGGACAACAGCAGCGCCTCTGTATCGCCCGAACCATCGTGGTGGAGCCGGAACTCCTGCTCATGGACGAGCCCTGTTCGGCCATCGACCCCATCGGCACCGCCAAGGTGGAAGAGCTGATTAACGAATTGAAAGCCGAATACTCCATTGTCATCGTGACCCATAACATGCAGCAGGCGGCCCGGGTCTCAGACTTCACCGCCTTTTTTTACGTCGGCAGGGTCATAGAATTCGGCACCACCCAACAAATTTTCACCAATCCCGCCAATAAGCAAACCGAGCAATACATCACCGGCCGCTTCGGTTGAGCCTCCGACTGCACGATTCTCCAGCTTTCCTACCAAAAACGAAAAGCGAAAAACCCTAAACGGTATTTCCCCCACTGACTTGATTATGCTAAAAGCATTATGAGCCGATAATAACATCATTACCGTCGGGAGCGCCCCATGCCCAAAATCCTGAGAAGAATGGCCCGCAAAGCCGGCATGCCCCCCGGTTCCCTGGTGTCTCACGAGGAACCGGGACAGGCACCGGCCTGTATCACCGTCATTCGCTATAGCGACACCGACTTCGTCGAAAACGAGTTCGATGAGTTCGCCCAATGCCTGCCCCTCGACCGGAAGGAAGGCGTGACCTGGATAAATGTCAATGGCGTCTCCCATGTCAAGACTCTGGAAAAGCTGGGAGAAAGCTTCTCAATTCACCCCCTGGTGCTGGAAGACATTTTGGACGTCGAGCAGCGGCCCAAGATCGAAGACTATGACTCGTATCTCTTCATCGTCTTGAAAGCCCTCAGGCACCTCTCTGATGACCGGGAGATCGACGTCCACTCAGATCAGGTGAGCCTGATCCTGGGGTCCGATTACGTCATTTCCTTCCACGAAGACGGCGGTGATCTCTTTGCCCCCATCCGGGAACGGCTCCAAAAAGGCAAAGGCCGCACCAGAAAGCTGGGGGCCGATTACCTGGCCTATAGCATCATTGACTTGCTCGTGGATAACTATTTCGTGGCACTGGAAGCCTTCAGCGAAAAAGTGGAATATCTGGAAGATGAGGTGGTGGTTAAGCCCACACCCCAAACCCTGCGCGCGGTGCACCGCTTCAAGAATGACATGATCATGTTGCGTAAGTCCCTGTGGCCTTTGCGGGAAGTGATCTCCCGGCTGGAGCGGCGCGAATCGCCCCTGATCAGCGAAAATCTCACCATGTTCCTCAAGGACGTTTACGACCACACCATCATCGCCATTGAGACGGTGGAGACCTACCGGGATATCCTGTCGGGGATGCTGGATATTTACCTCTCCTCCATGAGCAACCGCCTCAACGAGATCATGAAGGTGTTGACCATCATCGCCACCATCTTCATGCCCCTGACATTTATCACCGGGTTTTTCGGCATGAATTTTAAATTTATGGCCGAGTTGCACTGGGAATACGGGCAATCGCTCTCCATACTATTGATGTTGGCGATCACGGGTGCCATGCTGTGGTACTTCCGAAGAAAGCACTGGATTTAAGCGCCGCTGTGGGCTCAAACAGCGATGCTTTCTCCTGCCTGTAGGGGCGGGGTCTCCCCGCCCTGGGTTAGATTTAAGGGGATTTAAAGATCAACGCTCACCCTGAATTTCCAGCCAAGGCGGCGCCTCCGGGACATATGCCAGGTCTTCATTCCCCCTTGCTTCCCGGAGGTAACATCCCTATAATGAGATAAATTTCATTTACAAGCGGCACCGGAGGCACCAGTTCTGACCAACCCGGCCTCCCATCTGGGGGGCATTTCCGGGCCCCGGCCTTCAAAAGGCTCATCGAGTGAAAAAGCTCTATGACCAGCGGGAGGTGTCCAAGCTCACCGGCATCTCCGAAAGCCAGATTCGCTACTGGGACCGGCAAGGTCTCATCACCCATCTGGAAAAAGACCGGGGCCGCCTCTGGTTCGACTTCCAGAGCCTGGTGGCCTTCCGCACGGTCAGGGATTTGCGCCTGCAGGGCGTGTCTCTCCGCAAGATCAGGAATTGCGTGGAAAAACTACGCAAAATCATGCCCGGCCTCAAACAGCCCCTGTCTGAGGTCCGGATCTCCTTGGTCCAGGATCAACTCGTGCTGGGCAAAAACCGCCGCCGCTTTACCCCGGAAGGCCAGTTATTCATGGATTTTGCCGGGGAGGAGATCGCCAAGGTGACCCGGGCTACGGAAGCCTCCGACGAGCTCTTCTTTCAAGCCCTGGAAGATGAAGACGCCGGACGGCTGAGCGAAGCCCGGGAAAAATATGAAAAGATCGTGGCGATGACCCCGGACCATGTGGACGCCTTGGTGAACCTGGGCACCATCCTCTTTTTGTCGGATGCCGAAACCGCCGCAGCCTCCCGCTACCTTCAGGCCCTGGCCATCAACCCGGATCACGTCGAAGGCAACTACAACCTGGCCAATCTCCTGGAAGGGCAGGGGGAACTGGATGCCGCGGTACTTTTTTATAAAAAGGCCGTCCAGGCCGAACCGGATTTTGCCGACGCCCACTTCAATCTGGCCATGGTCTTGGAGGCCCTGGGAAACGCCGCCCGGGCCCGGGAACACTGGCTGCGCTACCTGGATCTGGACCCCGAAAGCAAATGGGTGGATTTCATCAAACGGCGCCTGGACGAACCCTGATCTTTCCAGGACAGTATTTATCGGGGGGAACCTGTGTGTCATCCCTCAAGGGGCAAGGCCTCTCTCGATTTTCTCAAGGCATATGGCTGCCGAACCCAAAGATAGGCCAGTCCTCACCCTGAAACGGGCCTACGCGCCACCCTCCCCGGCAGACGGCTTCCGGGTCCTGGTGGAGCGCCTCTGGCCTCGGGGCCTGACGAAAGCCGACGCGGCCCTGGACCTGTGGCTCAAAGAGATCGCCCCCAGCCCCGAGCTGCGCCAGTGGTTCGCACACGATCCGACCAAATGGGAGGAATTTTGCCGCCGTTACTGGGCCGAACTTGCGGACCGGACAGACGCGGTCAAGCTCCTCAAGGAGAAACTGCGCCAGGGCAAGGTCACCTTGGTGTACGGCTCCAAAGATGAGACCCACAACGCCGCCGTAGCCCTGAAAGAATTTCTGGAAGGAGCCTTTTTACTGAAAACCGAAAACTGAAAACCGAAAACCATATAAAGAACCGGGAGGTAATCCCATGCAGCGGCTCATAACCCTGGGGTGCGTCATCGCAATAGTTCTTACCTTCACCGCCGTATCCGGCTCAGGAGGACCCACCATGCAGATTACATCCAGCGCCTTTCAAGCTGGCGGCAAAATTCCCCTACAATACGTCATGCCGGGCGCGAGCGGCAAAAACGTCTCCGTCCCCCTAACCTGGTCCGGCGCCCCCGCGGGCACCCAGTCCTTTGCCCTGGCCATGGTGGACCCCCACCCCGTAGCCCGCAACTGGGTCCACTGGCTGGTGGTCAACCTGCCCAAAGACGCCACCTCTATTCCCGAGGGAGCCTCCGGCAAAAATATGCCCGCGGGCGCGGTAGAATTACAAAACTCTTATGGCAAACCCGGCTATGGCGGCCCCCAACCCCCGTCCGGCAGCGGCGACCACCCCTATGTCTTCACCCTCTTTGCCTTGAACGCGCCCAAAGTCGACCTGCCTAAGAGCACTAACCTGGCCGCGTTCAAGCAAGCCCTGGAGGGCAAGACCCTGGCCACTGCCACCATTACCGGCTATTTCGGCAGGTAAGGAAAAAGGTCCGGCTCCCCGGGCGTCAGGCCGCAATGCTGCGTCTGCCGCCGCCTCTGAAGGTCAACGCCGACTGTGGGCAGCTCTCCACGCACAGACTGCACTTGAGGCAGTCGCCGTGGTAGCGCATGGCTGCCTGGGCCTTCAATTCCACCGGCGCAAGTTGCATCGGGCATTTTCTGGCGCATAAGTTACATTGGGTGCAGAGCTCCGGCGCCATGAGCAGCGGGCGCCGGTTTTTCCCCACCCAGCTCGCCATGGTGCCGATGGGACAGAGATAGCACCAGGTCCGCTGCTGCCACACCACGCCTAAAATTACGGCCATGGTGGTGGTAACCGAAAGCATCAGCACGAAAATGCCGCCAATGGCCCAGGGGTCGGGCCAGCGCCGGATAATCTGCCAGGTCAGCAACCCCATGAGGCCGGTCATGACGCTGAGGCGCAAGGGGGCCGAGCGCAACACCTTGGGAATCTGCCGCTTCCGGCTGATTTTAGCAAGCCAGGCATCCTCGAACGATCCCCGCGGGCAGAGCCAGTTGCACCAGGACCTGCCCCGGAAGGCTGCCAGCCCGATACCCACAAGCATACATATTGGGATAAAATATCCCACCAGGGGATAGAGCCAACCAGCGCCCAGGACCGCCAGGAAGGCCGTCCCCACTACCGTCTGCTTTATCCGGCGGCGCCACTGCGCCTTGTCCATCCTGACTTTTCTCTTCTTGTGGTCCTTGCTCATCTCAACCCGCTTGACGCCCTCCGGGTGCATCCGCCCCTCCTGCACCGCCCGGTATATTTTTCCTCTCATGGTTATGAGATCCCCCTCAAGATTTAATGTTTCAATGATTAGAATTAATGAAACTATGAAGCCAAAAAAAATCTCAATACGAACCTTAGATAATATCTCCTCCCTCCGGGGCCGCCACTGCACCATTTCCAGAGTCCATGAGCCTTTGGGAAAACGCCTCTTTCGCGGCCAGCACTTCCATAAGCACCTGGCGCATGATCTTACAGGCTTCGGTGATACGCGGGGTGACAAGGCGGTAGTAAATCACAGTGCCCTCCCGGCGGGTCGCCAAGATGCCTTTTTGCCGCATCACACTCAGATGCTGGGACAGATTGGCTTTAGCGACCTTAAGGGCCGAAACCATCGCGCCCACGGAAAGTTCCTGCCCTTGCAAAAGGTTAAGAATCTGTAGCCTCTTGGGGTTCGCCAGGGTCTGGCAGATATCGGCCTGCATCTCCCAGAGCCGCAAATCCTTCGGATCACACCCCTGATCGGCAGGCCCCTTATTTTCATTGTTTCGAATCATCTTAACAATATAGTTTGGGAAAATTATCCTGTCAAGCGCCCCTGACAAAATTCGTGATCAAAAATGAGCTCGGCTGAGGATAGGTGCCAGGAAAGAGAGGCCTTATACGGGCCGCTCTTTGGTCGGCTTATCGATTCTTAATCCCGGCCCCGGCAAAGATTTTTTCGATTTCTGCGGCCGGCTGCGGATGGCTGCAATAGAACCCTTGCACGATATCGCAACGCAACAGTCGCAAGATTTGATACTGTTCCTTGGTTTCCACCCCTTCGGCAACGGTTTTTAAACCCAGGTTGTGGGCCATGGAGATGATAGCCGTCACAATTGCTGCGGCGTCGGGGTCGCTGGTGATGTCCTTGATAAAAGAGATGTCGATCTTCAGGTAATCAATGGGGAACTTTTTCAAATAATTCAAAGAAGAATAGCCGGTGCCGAAATCATCAATGGCGATGCCGAATCCCATTTCTTTGAACTGTTTCAGGACCGATCGGGTGAATTCTACATCCTGCATCAAGGCGGTTTCGGTAATTTCCAAAAAGATATAGCGGGGATCCATACCCGTTTCGTTCATGACCCGTTCCACCATCGTCGGCAACTCGCAGCAGCGGAATTGGATCGGGGAGAAGTTGACGGACACCGGCACCACGGGATATCCTGCCGCCAGCCAGGCCTTGATCTGCCGCCAGGTCTCCCTCATGGTCCATTCGCCCACTTCTCTGATAATCCCGGTCTCTTCCAGCACCGGGATAAAGGTCCCTGGGGGGAGCAAGCCATATTCCGGGCGCTGCCATCTGATGAGGGCCTCCAAGCCCACTAATTTATCGTTGTCTATTTGGAAATATGGTTGATAGTGCAGAACGAATTCTTCCTTCTTGGTGGCTTGAAAGAGTTTTTTCCCCAGAGCGACAAACTCTTCCGCTATGATGTTCATACCGGGATTATAAAACTGATAGTTATTGCCCCCGAGGCTTTTCGCCCGGAAACAGGCGGTAGTGGCATTTTTCATAAGTGTCACGTGATCTGTGCCATCCTGGGGATAGATGCTGACCCCGATGCTTGACGTGACGATGATTTCCTCGCCATTTACCTTTATGGGTCGGGAAGCCGCCGCATTGATTTGCTCAATCATCATGACGACATCATCAGGATGATTCAGGTTCGCCATTACTAAAGTGAATTCGTCACTGCCCACGCGGCCTACCGATTCTCCTTCTCCCAGGGCGCCCACCAGCCGAGCCGCAGTTTCTTTCAAAATTTTATCCCCAATATCGGGACCAAAGGTGTCGTTGAGAAATTTAAACCGGTCCAGATCCAGGAATAAAACGGCAACCACTTTCTTGTTGGCTTCGGCTCGCGCCAGCGCCTGCTTCATCCGGTCCTTGGCCAGGTTGCGGTTGGGAATACCTGTGAGGGCATCATAATAAGCCAGATGATTGAGGCGTTCTTCTAAGTTGAGCTGCTGGGTTATGTCTTTAGCGGTGGCCAGATAGTGGGTTATGATCCCTTGATCATCCCGTAAGGGGGTGATCGTCATGTCGAGATGAAAGAGTTCGTGGTTCTTTTTCCGATTGATGAAAATATTCCGGTAGGTATTGCCCGAACTGATTGTCTGCCATAATTTTTGGTAAAAACTCGGATCGTGTTTCCCGGACTTAAAAATCGCGGGGCTCTTCCCGACCAGGTCTTTTCTCGCATAGCCGGTGGTGGCTGTCACCGCCGGATTGACATACTCAATTGTGCCTTGCTTATCGGTAATCATTACCCAATCACTGGCTTGCTCCACGGCCATGGAGAGCTTACGTCTCTCTTCTTCGGCCCTTTTCGTTTCAGTGACGTCGTGGACCGTGCCCACCATCCGCTGGGGCTGACCCCCTTCGTCGAAATAAACCTCGCCCTGGCTCTGTACCACCCGTACCGTGCCATCCGGGCGGACCACCCGGTAGTTGAGCTCAAAAGGGAGGTTTTTCGACAGGACCCGGCTGACAGATGACTTCACCGTATCCCGGTCTTCCGGATGAATTAAAGCGACAAACTCATCGTAACTTCCGCCAAATCCCTCCGGAGTTAAGCCGAAGATTTGATAAATCTCGTCCGACAATGAAATTTCATTCTTAGCAAGGTCCCAATCCCAACTGCCAAAATGGGTAAGACGTTGAGCTTTGGCCAAAATGGCCTGGCTCTTATGGAGGGCGTCGGCGGCCCGCTTCCGGTGCGTGATATCCTTAATAATTGCAGTAACAAACCTTTGCTTCTGGGCGTACCAGATGGAGAGGGACATCTCCAGAGGAATTTTACTGCCATCCTTCCTGCGGCCTGTGATCTTAAGGGTGTCCCCGGAAGGGGCGGTCTCCCCCAGAACAAGCAACCGCTCGATTTCTTGTTGAAAGTTGCCAACGTGGCGGTCGCCGATCAACTGGGAAAAGTCCAGGCCTCGCAATTCCTCTTCCAAATAACCGAACATTTTCTGAGCCCGTTTATTCAAGAAGATGATTTTGTCCGTGGAGTCGGTGGTGATGACGGCGTCGTTGGAGATTTGCACCCCGGCCCGCCAATGTCCTTCCCGTAGTCTGGCGTTAGTATGCGGGCGTTCGGCAAGGTCATGGACCATGGCGCTGTGGAATTCTGTGTTCCCGGATGCATCCTTGTGCGCGGTCAAACTCACCTGGACCGGAAAGACCTCGCCGTTTTTCCGCAGATGCAGGGATTCATAGCTATGGTAACCGTTCTCCCGAGACCGTCGTATATGTTCATGAAATTCCTGCCGGCTCCCCGGTGCCACCAATTCAGGCAGGCGCTGGCCCTGCAGTTCCTTCACGGTATAGCCATGGAGCCGGGCAAAAGCCGGGTTCACCATGAGCAGTTCATGGCTGGCCGCATTACTGACGGCCCAACCCCACGGAACTTCCTGTAACATCTGGGCGAAATCCGGTCTCGCGCTCAAAATCTCTCCCCCCTACAACAGAAGCAATCAGCGCATTACTGAGGAATTGGCTGATTGATTATTTGCATTGGTGAGGCCTTGGGCCTCTCTGATTGCGTCGCAATCTTGCACGCCTCTGCCCAAAAATGGATTACAGAACCTCTTGGCAAGGAAAATCCAATGGACATACAAGGTGATAATTTTATTTTTGCATGAGCCGGACCTACATTATCGGCTGATTAATAAAGTGGTTTTTCAGAAGGGCCTGGACCACTTTCCGGGCATCCACTTGGTATACGCCATGTCTTACAGCGTCTCCCAAGCGGGCCACCTTCTCGGTCCGTGCCTCTGAGGGCTGATAGTAGTCAGGATGGCGGGCAAAAAAGAGGTGAAATATTATATGATTTTCTTTCACTTCGGCAACCTCGCTACCTTAACCCGAAGGCATTAGGCCGGTGGTTTTGCGTCCTTCCCTTTCGGGAGAGTTTGCCATTTTCCGTGGTGAGAAAGTTTATCAGGATTTTTTTTAAAATGCATAAATTTGGGGTTTTTTTATACGGGCGCTCTTGGCCCCCCATCGAAAAGGGTCTTGGGGACCTTTTTGAATTTTGGGTGCACCGTACCTTAGAACTCGGGCACTCATTGAAATCTATCGGCTTGATGTGCAGTTTGATTAATTTTTGATACATCATGATCATTTTTTTAGAGGATAACGCGTCCAAAAGAATATCAAGGAGCAATATTTTTTTTCGGGTCAATACCTCAATAATGAAGTGCGGGGAAACTCACGGGGTCCAATTTTGACATGGAGACGGTTATTCATCCGGCTCCATAATATACGAACACATATGCCTCATCATTGATGTCAATCACCAGGTCGCCGCCCCGGGATTCGGCATAGGTGAGCCAGGCGGGCTTGTCTTCCGTGCAGCACGTCACCTGCGGGGAGAACTCGCCAGTGCCTCCGTTATACCAGGCCAAAAGCATGGGTTCCTCCCCGGTCTCCCCGGCACGCCGGTCGGCCAAGGTCCGGGCCCGGGCAAAATCCAGTTCACCCGCCACCCGTAGGTGGATAGGGTCCTTCAACATATCCCTTTTCAAAGGGATGCATTCGGCCATGTGACCTCCCGGGATAGTTTTCTGTCCAGATCTTATCTTCGCAAACCTTCAGACCTAAGGTTAAGGAATAACACGCCAAAAGTAAAGCTTGGAAGGGAGGTGATTGCCATTGATATTGGCACCATGAATTATTAATATCAAAAGGGAATCATCTGTATTCGACGCCGGAGCCGCACCGGGGGCTGCCGGCACGGGAAGACCAAGGTTCCCGGGTAATTGCCATGAACATTCTGGTGCGACCCTTACAAGAAGCCGACCTGCCTCACGCCCACCGCGTCTTCCGGCTGGCCTTCGGCACCTTCAACGGCCTGGCAAATCCCCTCGAATTCGGCGGCGATATCGACAAAATTCGCACCCGCTGGCTGGCGGACCCGGCCGCGGCCTTTGGCGCGGAGGTTGACGGCGCCCTGGTGGCCTCAAATTTTGTCACCCATTGGGGCAGCGTCGGTTTTTTCGGCCCCCTGACGGTAGACCCGGATTATTGGGACCGGTCCATCGGCCAGAAACTTTTGGATCCCGCCCTGACCTTATTCAACACCTGGGGCTGCCGCCACACCGGCCTCTACACCTATTCGTGCAGCCCGAAGCACCTGGCGTTGTACCAGAAATTCGGCTTTTGGCCCCGGTTCCTTACGGCCATCATGTCACTAAAAATCCGGTCCCTCCGCCCCCAGGGGGAGGTCAGCTATTATTCTCAGGCCCAACCCCATGAGCGCCCCGGGCTGATCAAGGCCTGCGCCCGGCTCACCGACGCCATTTATTTCGGGCTGGATGTGCGCCGGGAGATCCATGCTCTACAGAGCCAGGAATTGGGCGATACTCTGCTGCTCTGGGACGAGTCGGGACTGGTGGAGTTTGCCGCAGTGCACTGCGGCCCCGGCTCCGAAGCCGGCAGCGGCGCCTGTTTCATTAAGTTCGGAGCAACCCGCCCCGGACCTCGGGCTCAGGAATATTTCGGCCGGCTTTTATATGCCTGCGAAGTTTTTGCCGCCTCTCGGGGCGCGGCGCAACTCACCGCCGGAATGAGTCTGGCCCGCCAGCCCGCCTATGAGCAAATGCGGGCCAGGGGCTTTACCATCGACCTAGTGGGCGTGAACATGCACAAACCCAACGAACCGGGCTACCACCGCCCGGATGCGTTCGTCATCGATGATTGGCGATAGCATCTTTGATGCTAAGTTAATCTTCATTGAATGCCTGAAGCATCCCGTCCTGTAGGGGCGAAGTCTCTCCGCCCCGGGTTAAGGAGTCGGGGGCTCCAGGTTTCAGATAACCGTGGAGATCAGGCTTCGACTTTCCTCCTCAGGGGCAGAAGGGCCAGCCCGATCAACCCCGAGCCCAGAAGCAGCACCGAGGGCGGTACCGGGACACAACCGGCAAAGCCGTCATTGGAGCAGGTAGCAGTGCCCCAATAGAAACTCCAGGGCTGGGACAGTTCGTCCAAACCCGACAGATCGATATCCACCTGGTTGTTGAGGCCACCGCTACCAATGATCCAGGTTATGGTGGCGATGTCCCAATCAGTGCTGGTGCCCAAAGTGGGAGCTGGTTTGGGGTCCGCCTCATCGTAACGTCCGCCGTAAGTCAAGCCGTCCAGAGTCGAGAAGATATCTTGGGAAGTGGTGATGCTTAAAGGTGCTTCATAGGCGTAACCAAAGTCGGCCCGGGTTGAATCCAACACAATGGCATAGTCCCAGCTGCCGTCACAGCCCACATCGATGAAGAGGTCGGCAGTTTTTACCGCGGTGTTGACCGAGCCATTTTTGCCAGGGTTCCAGTTGGTAAAGATGGACAAAGTATCGCCACTCCGGTTAGCCCCGAAGGTGTTGAACAGGTCGGCATTGCCGATGACATCTGTCCAGGCCGCGCCAGTGGCGCTGTTGCCCCGCCAGGGCTGCACCAGGGTGTTGTCGTCGATGTCATAGGCCAATGCGCCGCCGACACAAAGCCCCAAGACCAGTACCAACGCACATGCGAAGGAAACTATCGTTTTCATAAAACCTCCTGCGATTATCCAGAAATCAGATCTGGCCACCTCCTTCCCTGGAGCTTGTGGGGAGTGGGAGGTGCTACCTCTGCTGTCCATCGACTTGGTAGACCTGGCTTACCCACAATATGTTTTGCTTCCAAGACTATCTATTATGCATCACCTCCTCGCCCCCTTGAGGTCGTCAGCCGGAGCCATTTGCCCTTATTTTTTCCGGCAAGATGACACGGCGGGTAGGATTCCAAAGGGTCACAGTAACTTTCCCGGTAAACCTGAGGCCCCCGGCGAAATAGGGACGGAGACCTCACGTTTTGTCCAGGTCGTGCAGATTATTCAACAGCTTTCTGCCGGGGGATAAGACCCAGGCCCAAAAGGCCGGTGCCCAGCAACAGCATGGAAGGGGGCACTGGCACAGGATTGTTTTGCAGGTCGCCGCTCCCAACAATAACGGAACAGAATGCATTGGGAGGGATTACGGAGTTCGTAATGAATGACAGGTTCATCAAGCCTTCAAAAACCTGGCTTTCGGGAAAGCCGTAATACTCGACCAACTCTTCATTTTTGGTGTCAGTGATGTCCCCGAAGCCAAGCTTAAAGTATGTAGAACCTTGGAAAACCGCGGCAGAATCAAAACTGCCGGTTACCAGAACCGTAGTTATGTCGTTGATGCCAAGGGTGGGAATGGCGCCAGTGATCGTGAACGTGCCACCGGGGCCGAAGTCCCATTCATTGGAGCTGGAACCGGTAAGAGCGCCGGTGGTAAAGTTCAGTTCACCACTAAGGATGACCAGTTCATCCAAACTGTTCGACGTGGTGTCCACCCCGATGACACTCTTGACGGTAATGTTGGAACCGATGAGTGGGGTCGCTCCGCCCGCATAGGAAATGCTCGCGCCAGAGTGTGGCGGTCCGATAAAGAAATCAATATAATTCGCCTGGGCTGACATGGCGAAAGCGCCACACAGCACTAAGGCGAAAGCCAGGACAGTTAATATTTTTCGAGGTCTCAGCTTAAACAATTTTGCCATAATGGCCTTCCTCCTGAGTTAATCAATTTCGCTCTCCCGAAGCTGAAATTGAGGCTTTCCCCGGAGAATTTCCTTTAAATCAAGAAAACCCTCCCGCTCCCATGGGCCATATCGACCTTATCGACCACCCCCTTTGAAAAAGACGGGTTACCATCAGGGGAACCCCTGCTGTCTAATTTACATTTTAATTCGCTATGTTACGCCAATGCATCCCGCTCGTTTAGGTCCTGTCGCACAAGCGGCTGAACGTTTGGGCCACTTCTGGCGTTACCGGTCAAAATGCATTTATTGTGCCCCTTGCCCCAGGTATCGATTTAAAGGCGAGCAGACATTCTTCCCGAGACGATTTGAGAAGGCTTTAATGATGATCATTAATTATAAAATTTATTTATTAATAATATAAAATAATAAAAAATGTCTAAACCGATGAACAGCATGTCAGGGCAGGTGAACATGGTGCTTCGGAATCAGCGCGGTCCCCTGGTTTTTCTGCTCCACGACCGATTTATTGAGATTCATTCCCCAGACTGACAGCTAATCTGGACCATAGGCCCCTTTGACTTGAGTATCTCTTTGCCTTACCGAGCTTTTCCCGGTAAAATAGGGTCGGCTTAGCCTCGATGCGAAATTTCGCAAGATTGCCCAGCCGACGTGGAGGATTCATGAAGCTAACCCGGCGATTTATCCCGATCATCCTGGCCGCGGTGGCGGTGGTGGGTGTCCTGGTCTACTGGCTGGTATGGTGGGAGTCCCGGCCCCCCAAAAACATTTTGCCCTTGGAAGGGCATATGGAGGCCACCGAAACTGACCTGGCCTTTAAGGTGGCTGGCATCATTCAGTACATCTTTTTCCAGGAGGGTGAATGGGTCTCTATGAGCCAGGTGGTGGCCGGCCTGGAGGCCAAGGACCTGAAAGACGAGGTGGACCGGGCCCGGGCCACCCTGGCCGCCTCCAAGGCCAATCTCACCAAGTTTGAGACCGGCTATCGGCCTCAGGAGATCAAGGAAGCCGAGGCTCAGGTGGGCAAGACCAAGGCCGACCTGGTGAACAAGAAGTTGGATTACCAGCGCTACGAAAGCCTCTATCAAAGAAAAGTCGTCCCCGCCCTCACCCGGGACAAGTTCGAGGCCGATTATCTCATGGCCAAAGAATCTCATAAGAGCGCCCAGGAACAATTCAATATGCTCAAAGAAGGCTTCCGGGTGGAAGATATCGACCAGGCCCGGGGCCAGTTCAAAGAGGTCCAGGCCGGTCTGGAGTTGGCCCTTACCCGCTTGGGCTACGGCACCATCGCTTCCCCGGTAAACGGCGTGGTCCTGGTGCGGCCCATGGAACCCGGTATGACCGCCGCGGTGGGCGCGCCGGTCCTTACCCTGGGGGATATGGACAATATCTATTTCCAGGGCTACATCCCGGAAACCGACCTGGCCAAGGTCAAGTTCGGCATGCAGGCCTACGTTACCACCGACTCTTATCCCGGCAAGAAATACCCGGCCTGGGTCTCTTTCATCAGTGCCAAGGCGGAATTTACTCCCAAGACGGTGGAGACCCATAAAGAGCGGGTCACCCTGGTCTACCGCTGTAAGATCCGGGCGCAAAACCTCAACTACGATTTGAAGCCGGGAATGCCGGCGGAAGCGGTCATTCTCCTTGACAGCCAACCAGACCAGCAGCCTAAGCCCTGACCCTGCCATTCGCATCCAGGGGCTGACCAAACGGTTCGGGACGCTGACCGCGGTGGATCATCTGGACCTGGAGGTGGCTTCCGGAGAGGCCTTTGCCCTGGTGGGGCCGGATGCGGCGGGCAAGACCACCACCATGCGCATGCTGGTGGGCATCATGGACCCGGACGACGGTCAGGCCCAGGTCCTGGGTTTCGATACGGTCAAAGACTCGGAGGCCCTCAAAGAGCAGATCGGTTACATGCCCCAGCGCTTCGGCCTCTACGACGACCTGACCGTGACCGAAAACTTGGTCTTCTATGCCGACATTTACCGGGTCTCCCGGAAGGAACGGGATCAGCGAATGCCCCAACTCCTGGGCTTTTCCAACCTGACCCCCTTCCAGGACCGGCTGGCCAGCAATCTTTCCGGCGGGATGCGCCAGAAGTTGGGCCTGGCCTGCGCCCTGATCCACACCCCCCGGCTGCTCTTCCTGGATGAACCCACCTTTGGGGTGGACCCCATCTCCCGGCGGGAATTCTGGGAAATTCTCTATCGGCTCCTGGGCACCGGCCTTACCATCTTTTTATCCACCGCCTACATGGATGAGGCCGAACGGGCCCACCGCGTGGGCCTGATGCACAACGGCCGCCTGCTGATGGTGGATTCTCCCAAGACCATCAAGAGTTCCTTCCAGGGCCAACTCCTTCAGGCCCGGGCCTCCAACCTGTGGACGGCCAGGAAGGTGCTCGGCGATCACCCCCTGGCGCGCCAAACCCTGGCCATGGGCGACCGCCTGATGATCACGGTGGACGACGCTGCCGCAGCCGCGGGCCCCTTACAAAAAGTCCTGGAGGAGGCCGGCCTCACCGATATATCCATGGAGCGGGCCGCGCCCAACCTGGAGGACCTCTTTGTCCAGGTGGTCCGCCGGGATGAAAAAACCGAGGGCGAAAAGGGGAAAAGGCGAAAAGGCGAAAAAGGGCGGGATTAAAAGTTTTCTGTATGGTGCGCACAGCGCAACATGGGATTGCTGTCTTTAACGAAAAACCAAAAACCAAAAACGGTATTAAAACGATGCCGGACCAGGAAAAGGCCATTGTCGTAAAAAATCTCTCCCGCCATTTCGGGACCTTCAAGGCCGTGGACAACGTGAGCTTTGAGGTCAACCGGGGGGAGATCTTCGGCTTCCTGGGGCCCAACGGCGCCGGCAAATCCACCACCATCCGCATGCTCAACGGGCTGCTCCTGCCCACCAGCGGCGAGGGCCGGGTGGGGGGCTTTGACATCATCAGGGAAAACGCCCACATCAAAGAGAATATCGGCTATATGTCCCAGCGCTTTTCCCTCTATGATGACCTGACCGCCCAGGAGAACCTCACCTTTTTCGGGGGCGTCTACGGCCTGGACCCGGACCGGCTTGAGGCGCGCATCACCGAAGTGCTGAACCTGGTGGGGCTGGAGGACCGCCGGCACACCCTGACCCGCATCCTGCCCCTGGGTCTGAAGCAGCGCCTGGCTTTGGCTTCGGCCATCATCCACGAGCCCTCCATCCTGTTTCTGGATGAAGCAACCAGCGGGGTGGACCCCATTTCCCGACGCAATTTTTGGGACCTGATCTACGCCATGGCCCAGGAAGGCCGGACCATCCTGGTCACCACCCACTACATGGAGGAAGCCGAGTTCTGCGACCGGCTGGTTTTGATCTACCAGGGGCGCATCATCGCCCAGGGTACGCCCGGCGAACTCAAAGGCAAGGTGACGGAAACGATCTTGGCGATTTCTCCCGACAACCTGGACAACGCCCTGGCTTTGATCAAAAAACTCCCCCAAGTGTCCGAGGTCGCAGTCTTCGGGGACGGCCTTCACATCGCCACCCCCCGGCCCGACGAAACCGAACCGGCCATCGCCCAAACCCTGACCGCCAACCACATTGCCTTTGGCCGCATCGAACGGGTGCCCCCGAGCCTGGAAGACGCCTTCATTTCCCTGGTACAACAGGCCGAGGGGTAAGGAAGCTGTCAGCCAAGAAAAATCATGAATGCTAAAAACAGAAAACAGAAAACAGAAAACTAAAGCTGAAAGCTGACCGCTGAAAGCTGAAAGCTATCCCCCATGGACCTAAAACGCACCTGGGCCATATCCCGCAAAGAGTTGATTCACATCCGGCGGGACCCCATCAGCCTCCTGCAGGTCATCCTGCTGCCCATCGTCCTGCTTTTGCTCTACGGCTACGCCCTCACCTTCGACATCAAGAACGTCACCGTGGCGGTCTATGACCAGGAGAAAAGCCAGTTCAGCGAAGACTTTATCAACCAGTTCCGGGGCGCCGACTATTTCCGCTTGGTGAAATTCACTCAAGATTACGATGAGTTGAAGCGTATGATCATGGATCATCGAGTCCAGGTGGGCATCCTGCTGCCCTTCGATTTTTCCCGGCAGTTTCAAACGGGGCAGACCGCCTCCTGCCAGGCCCTGGTAGACGGCACCGATTCCAACACCGCCAACATCATCCTGGGGTACATCCAGGCGGTGACTTCCGCTTATAATCAAAAGCTCCTGGCCCAGCGAATCATGGCTAAAGGGCCAGGCCGCGGCGAGATGCCGGTGGATTCCCAGACCCGCTTCTGGTTCAACGAGGATCTGGAGTCCCGCAACTATATCGTCCCGGGGCTCATTGCCGTGATCATGACGGTGGTGGGAGCCCTGCTCACCGCCCTGACCGTAGTAAGGGAGTTGGAGCGGGGCAGTATGGAGGGCCTCATGGCCACCCCCCTCAAACGCACGGAACTGCTGTTGGGGAAGTTGGGGCCCTATTTCCTCATCGGCATGTTTGACATGGCGATGGTTATGGGGATGGGCCAGTTTCTCTTTCAGGTGCCCCTCAGGGGCAGCCCCCTGCTTATGATCGGCATGTCGGCCCTCTTCCTCATCGCCACCCTGGGACAGGGCCTGCTCATCTCGGTGACCTCCGAAAACCAGTTGCAGGCCTTTCAATCGGCCATGCTCACTACCTTTCTACCGGCCTTTTTGTTGTCCGGGTTCGTATTTTCCATCTATCTGATGCCCGTCCCCTTCCAGATCGTCTCGTATATCGTCCCGGCCCGGTACCTGGTGACCATTTCCAAGGGCATCTATCTCAAGGGCCTGGGCATGGAGTATTTGTGGCCCAGCGCCCTGATGCTGGCCGGGGCCGCCACCTTTTTTGTGGTCTTGTCCATCAAGAAGTTCGTCAAAAAGATCAGATGAACAACGCCCTGAAATCAGCCTAAGAGGGGAAAACGATGGAAAACCCGCTGACTCTGTTTATCGGTACTTTTACCACGATGTTGGCAGTCGTCAATCCCCTGGAATCCCTCCCCATTTATCTGAAACTCCTGTCAGGGCAGGATGAACAGGCTCACCTCCGGGTCGCCCGCCTTTCCTGTCTTTATGCCACGTTATTAATTTTTTTCTTTCTGGTGTTCGGTACCGTCATGCTGCAGATCTTTTCAGTATCGCTCAGCATGGTTCGCATCGTCGGCGGCATCATTCTGATGCGCATCGGGTTTTCTCTGTTTTTACCCTCCCCTTCGGGCGGGGTGCTTCATACAGGAGGGAGCGGTGCCAATGGGCAAGAATTGGACATCGCCTTCGTGCCGTTGGCCATGCCGCTGATGTTCGGTCCGGGAGTCCTGGCCACCGTACTGGGCATGTGTTCGCTGGTGCGCCATCCCATCACCGAGTTCACCTCACTGCTCGCCATATCCTTCGCCTGTCTGGCTGCGATGTTCGTCATTTACCTGACCCTGGCCTATGCCAGGTATCTTATGCGTCGCCTCGGCGCCAAGGGGATAGACGCCGCCACCCGTATCGTCGGCTTTTTCGTTTCCGCCATGGGCATGGGGCTGGTCTTCCATGGCATAATCGAGGCCTTGCAAAATTATCATGTTATCCCCGTGGGATGACGGCCGGCAAGACCGTGCTGTCGTCAGGTTGTTTTATCGGCATACTGAAGACTGAACGCTGAGAGCTAATCGCTATGTTTCGCCGCATCCGCCATATCATCATCAAAGAATTCATCCAGGTCCTGCGGGACAAAAAGCTCCGCTTTTTTCTCATCGTGCCGCCTTTGGTGCAGCTCCTCACTTACGGCTACGTGGTCAACTTCGACATCAAAAAAGTGGCCGTGGCCGTCTTCGATGAAAGCCGTACCATGGAATCCCGGCAGCTCATCGACCGCTTCACTTCTACTGACTGGTTTTATGTCAAGTACTTCGTCAACAGCAAAAACGAGATTCTCCGCCGCATCGACGCAGGCGACATCACCATGGCCTTATGGATTCAGTGGGATTTCGCCACCCGGATGCGCCAGGGCAAATCGGGCAAGATCCAGGTGATTGTCGACGCCACCGATTCCAACGCCGCGCTTATCGTCAACCGTTATGCCGGTACGGTCATCGCCACTTACAACCAGGAACAACTGGAGCAGCGCTTTAACAGCAGAGGCCATGATTGGGTCGGCCGTTTCAGCCTCCCCCTGGAGGTGGAGCCTCGGGCCTGGTTCAACGAAAACCTCATCAGCCGGTTCTCCATGGTGCCCGGAGTCATCGCCATGGTGGTGCTCTTGATCAGCCTGATGCTCACGGCCCTGTCCGTGGTCCGGGAAAAAGAGATCGGCACCCTGGAGCAAATCCTGGTGACCCCCATCCGGCCCATCGAGTTGATGCTTGGCAAGACCATTCCCTTTGTCATCATCTCCATGCTGGAAGTGGTCATGGTTACTATAGTCGGGGTTTTGTGGTTCGAGGTGCCCTTCCGGGGCAGCATCATAGTGTTGCTCCTGGGCACCCTGGCCTTTCTTTTCAATTCCGTTGGGGTGGGATTGCTCATTTCCACCATTTCCTCCACCCAGCAGCAGGCCATGATGGCCGGCAACCTCTATTTAACCCCGGCCATTCTCTTGTCGGGGCTGGTCTTTCCCATCGCCAACATGCCGGTGTTTTTCCAATTACTGACGAAACTTAACCCCTTAATGTACTTCATCGTCGTGACCCAAGGGGTCTTCCTCAAGGGCGCCGGTCTGGCCCTGCTGTGGCCCGAAATGCTCTCCATGACCGTTTTAGGCCTGGGCATGCTGGCCCTGGCCGTAGCCCGCTTCAAGGTCCATCTGGCGTAAAAGTTTGGGAAAATCCACTTTCATTATTCTGGATAAAAAGGAAAATAGTTATTATACTAACTGAAAATGGGTCTATATCTGCTTAGGAGCCGGGGCTCTAGATATCTCAGGCTCGAACCATTATAAATGAGTTATTTTTGACACCCTTGAAATCTCGACTGAACCCCAATAATTTCCCCTGGCTGGTTGGCTCCACGGGTTTGGCCCGAGCCGCCCTGGCTGTCCTTATGATTGCCTGTCTGCAGTTCACCTCCTGCTCCAGCGAAAAAAAGAAGCCCGCACCCCCGCCGGTGCCGGTCCTGGTGGCTACCGTGACCGAAAGGACGGTGCCCGTGGAATTAAAGGCCATCGCCAACGTCGAGGCCTACTCCACCGTATCCATCAAGTCCCGGCTGGCAGGTCAGTTGGTCCAGGTCAATTTCAAGGAAGGCCAGGACGTCAAAGCGGGGGAGCTCCTTTTCGTTATAGATCCCCGCCCTTATGAGGCGGCTTTAAAGCAGGTCCAAGCCAACCTGGAAAGAGATAAGGCCCTGGCTAACAAGGCCAAGGCCGATGCGGTGCGTTACGCCGAGTTGATCCGCAAGCACTTCGTCAGCCAGCAGGAGTACGACCAGGCTAAGGCCACCGCCGAATCCCTGGGCGCCACGGTTAATGCCGACCAGGTGGCCGTGCAAAATGCCCAGCTCAATCTCAGTTATTGTTATATCAAGGCCCCCATCAGCGGCCGCACCGGCGCCCTGATCGCCCAACAGGGAAACATGATCAAAGAAAACGCCGATACCGCCATGGTGATCATCAACCAGATCCAGCCCATCTATGTATCGTTTGCTCTCCCCGAGCAGAGCCTGGCGGAAATCCGGAAATACATGGCGGCAGGGAAAGTTCCGGTGGAGGCCATCATTGCCAAACAGGAGGACAACCCCGAGGTGGGCGTCCTCACTTTTATCGACAACACCGTGGATAAAGCGACGGGAACCATCTTGTGCAAGGCCACTTTTGCCAACGAGCCCAAACGGCTGTGGCCGGGCCTGTTCGTTAACGTGGTGGTGAAGCTCGCCACGCAGCCCCATACCGTTCTGGTTCCCTCCCAGGCTATTCAAACCAGCCAGGAAGGTCAGATCGTCTTTGTGGTGAAACCCGACCTTAGCGTTGAAGTGCGTCCCGTGGAAGTGGACCGTAATATCGATGGCGAAATCATCATTAAGAAAGGGCTCAAACCTGGGGAACAGGTCGTGACCGACGGCCAACTGCGCCTTTCGCCCGGAGCCAAGGTCCAGATCAAGAGCGGGCTCTAAAGGTCCTTGGGCGGCCCTATGCACTTCACCGAACTCTTTATCCGCCGGCCGATCATGACCACCCTGGTCATGCTGTCCATCCTGATCTTCGGAGCCATGAGTTATCGCTACCTCCCGGTAAGCGATCTGCCCAACGTCGATTTTCCCACCGTCATGGTGAGTGCCACCCTGCCTGGGGCCTCACCCGAGACCATGGCTGCTGCGGTGGCCACCCCCCTGGAACGCCAGTTCTCCACCATCGCGGGCCTGGATTCCATGAGTTCCACCAACGCCCTGGGCTTGAGCCAGATCACCCTGCAATTCGCTTTGAGCCGGAGCATCGATGCCGCCGCCCAGGACGTCCAAGCGGCCATTGCCAAAGCCGGGGCCCAACTGCCGCCGGAAATGCTCACCCCCCCAACTTATCAGAAAGTTAACCCGGCAGACCAGCCGGTGCTCTACCTGGCTTTAACTTCCGACACCCTGCCGCTTTCCACCGTAGACGAATATGGTCAAACCCTCATGGCCCAGCGCATCTCCATGGTGAATGGGGTGGCTCAGGTCCAGGTTTTCGGTACCCAAAAGTATGCGGTGCGCATCCAACTGGACCCCAAAGCCCTGGCCAGCCGGGGGCTTGGCATCAACGAGGTGGGGGACGCAGTCAAGAGCCAAAACGTCAACCTGCCCACGGGGACTCTGTATGGCGCCCACAAGGCCGTTACGGTCCAGGCCACCGGCCAGCTTACCAACGCCGAGGCTTACCGGCCGCTCATCGTGGCCTACAGAGGCGGCCAACCCGTGCGCCTGTCTGAACTGGGCCGGGTGATCAACAGCGTCGAAAATGACAAGATCGCCTCCTGGTACAGGAACACCCGGGGCATCGTCCTGGCCATCCAGCGCCAGCCGGGCACCAACACCATCGAGGTTGTGGATTCAATCAACAAGATTTTGCCGGTCCTGCGGAGCCAGATTCCGGCGTCGGTGGGAATCTACACGCTGTATGACCGCTCCGCCACCATCCGGGAATCGGTGAATGACGTCCAGTTCACCCTGTTGTTGGCCCTGGGTTTGGTTGTCCTGGTGATCTTCCTTTTCCTGCGCAACCTGTCCGCCACCATCATCCCCAGCCTGGCGCTGCCCATGTCCATCGTGGGTACTTTTGGCGTGATGTATCTGTTGGGCTACAGCCTGGATAATCTCTCTTTGATGGCCCTGATCCTGGCGGTGGGCTTCGTGGTGGACGACGCCATCGTGGTGCTGGAAAATATCGTGCGCCACATGGAGATGGGTGAGAAGCCCTTTGAGGCGGCCCTTAAGGGGTCTCGGGAGATCGGTTTCACAATTCTCTCCATGACCCTGTCTCTGGCCGCGGTCTTTATTCCGGTCTTCTTTATGGGCGGTATATTGGGGCGTCTGCTCCATGAGTTCGCGGTGACCATCGTGGCCGCTATCCTGGTCTCCGGCTTGGTCTCCCTGACCCTTACCCCCATGTTGTGCAGCCGTTTCTTAAAACCGCCCAAACAAGAGCATCACGGTCGTCTCTACATGGCAACAGAGCGCTTTTTCGACGGCATGCTCCGGCTTTATGATACCACCCTGCAATGGGTTCTCAGGCATCGGCGGAGCACCATGCTGTTCTCCGGCCTGCTCCTGGTGGTCACCTTTGTGCTTTTCGCCATGGTTCCCAAAGGTTTCCTGCCCAGCGAAGACACGGGCTCCATCTTTACCTTCACCGAAGCGGCCGAAGGCATTTCCTTCGAGGCCATGGTTAAGGAACAAAAAGCGTTGATGGCCATCGTGTTGCAAAACCCCTATATGAAGAATTTTTTCTCCAGTGTCGGAGCCGGCGGCCCCAACGTGGCGGGCAATACCGGCCGCATGTTCATCCGCCTCATCCCCCGCAATCAGCGTCCGGGGGTGGACGAGATCATTCAGGACTTGCGAGTCCAACTGGCCACCGTCCCGGGTATCCGGGCCTATCCGCAGAACCTCCCGCCAATCCGCATCGGCGGTATGCTGACCAAGGGCCTCTATCAGCTTACCCTGCAGAGCCCGGACACTGCCGAACTCTTCAAGTATGCCCCCTTGCTTCAAGACAAGATGCGGGCTTTGCCGGGTCTGGTGGATATCAACAGCGACCTGCAGATCAAAAACCCCCAAGTGAACGTGGTGATCGACCGGGACAAGGCGGCCACCCTGAGGGTTTCGGCCCAGCAGATCGAGGATGCCCTCTACTACGCTTACGGCTCCCGGCAGATCTCCACCATCTATGCCCCGAACAACGAGTATCAGGTCATCATGGAACTGGAGCCCCGTTACCAGTTGGACCCTACGGCCCTGCAATGGCTTTACGTGAGGTCGAGTGACGGGCAACAGGTGCCGTTGAATGTGTTGGCCAACTTCACCCAGACCCTGGGACCCCTCACCATCAACCATGCGGGGCAGCTGCCCGCGGTGACCATCTCCTTCAACCTCAAGCCCGGAGCGGCCCTGGGGGATGCCGTGGCCGCGGTGCAAAAAGAAGCCCGGCAAATGCTGCCGGCCACCATCAGCACCAGCTTTCAGGGCGCGGCCCAAGCCTTCCAGGCCTCCATGCAGGGCCTGTGGCTGCTGCTGGCCATGTGCATCCTGGTGATCTACATGATCCTGGGCATCCTCTACGAGAGCTTTATCCACCCCGTGACCATCCTTTCGGGTCTGCCGTCCGCCGGGGTGGGCGCCTTGTTAGCCCTGTTGCTCTTTCACCTGGACCTGAACATCTATGGCTTTGTGGGAATTATTATGCTGGTGGGCATTGTCAAGAAGAATGCCATCATGATGATCGACTTCGCTCTGGAGGTCCAGCGCAACGAAGGCAAAACTCCTAAAGAAGCCATCTACGCCGGAGCCCTGGTCCGCTTCCGGCCCATCATGATGACCACCATGGCGGCGCTCATGGGCGCGCTGCCCATCGCCTTAGGGTTAGGCGCCGGGGGCGAATCCCGCCAAACTCTGGGCATCTCGGTGGTGGGCGGCCTGTTGGTCTCCCAACTCCTCACCCTCTACATCACCCCGGTCTTTTACCTGTATATGGAATCCCTCCAGAAAAAGGCCGGCAAATTCTTCCGCCGCCGCACGAGCCTGGCCAGCCAGCCAACTGAGTTCCTCCCCACCCCGGACACCTCACCTTTCGATCCGCCCAAAAAGCTCCGCTGAGTCTGGATTAATCCGGTTGCCCTCAGGCATACATCAACCGTCCTTTGGGTTCGGGAATGGTGCGTCCCAATTCCTGGGCCGTCCCGATCCATTCGTCAATAATCTGTTCCAAATTGGCCAGGGTTTCGAGATATGAAGCACCGTCGGCGGCGCAACCCGGTAACTCCGGAACCTCGGCGATGAACGCCTGGTCTTCCTGGCTCCAATACATGATGATTTCATAGCGATACTTACTGCTCATCTTCCTTGCCTCCCAGGAGATACTTGAGTATCACCTGCCTCACCTGTTTGACCTGGTAAGGTTTGGCCTTGCCAGCCTTACTCTGGAGACTGAGAATTTTCCTCGTTCCCAAGCTCCTGCTTGGGAACGAATAATTTTCGCCCAAGCTCTGCTTGGGCACCTTAGTTGCGCTTGGGAACGAAAGCGGCTCTAACAAATCCGCGGCAGCAAATCCCCCGACGGCGGGTCCAGGATGCGGGCGGTGCCGATAACGGTGCGCACCTGCACCCGGCCCGCTGGCCCCTCGCCCACCTTGCCGATGACCCGGGCCGTCTCCCCGTAAGGGCTGCGCCGAATGATGAACAGCGCCTTGGCCGCATCCTCCGGGGCCACGAGGATGAGCATCTTGCCTTCATTGGCCACCTTGAAGACATCCAGCCCCAACGCCTCGCAGGCCGCGGCCACCGCGGGTTGCACCGGCACCCGGTTCTCGATGATTTCCATGGAAACTTGAGACTGCCGGGCGATTTCGTTCAAGGCCGCGGCAATCCCGCCCCGGGTGGGGTCCCGCATGGCGTGAATCTTACAGTCTTCCTCCAACAGGTTCAGCACCAACCCGGAAAGGGGCGCGGCGTCGCTGGCAATGGCCTCGCCGTCCAGGAGTTTTTCCCGGGCCAGCATTACCGCGGTGCCGTGATCCCCCACCGACCCGGTAAGGATGATCTCGTCCCCAGGCCTCGCGGCCGCCCCCGATACCCCAGGCCGCAACACCAACCCCACCCCAGCGGTGGTGATAAAAACCTTGTCCGCGGACCCCTTGGGCACCACCTTGGTATCCCCGGTCACGATAGCCACCCCGGCTTCAGCCGCAGTCGCCTGCATGGACTCGGCGATGGCCTGCAAAACCGAGATTTCCAGCCCCTCCTCCAATATAAAAGACGCTGATAGGACCAAAGGCCGGGCCGCGGCGGTGAGCAGATCGTTCACCGTGCCCGCCACCGCCAACCGGCCGATGTCGCCGCCGGGAAAAAATAGCGGGTCCACCACAAAGGAGTCGGTGGTAAACGCCAGTTGGTGGGAACCCACCAGGACGGTGGCGCTGTCGTCGCCGACCCGGTTCGGGTCGCCATACCGGGCCAGGAAGACCTCATCGATGAGCGTCGCCATCTCCCGGCCGCCGGCGCCGTGACTCAAAAGAATTCGTGACATAAAAGGATGGTCCTTTCGGGACAGTGAAGGGAGGACCGGGGGCAAAAGGGAAAGAGGCGAAGGGGCGAAAAGGATAAAAGCAATAAATTTTTATCCCTTCCCTTTTCGCCTTTTATCCTTTTCCCCTTTTCCCCCTTTTTCAAGTTATCTCTCGTACCTATACGCTGCGGCGCAAGCGCCCTCATTGGAGACCATGCAAGGTCCCAGGGGTTGGACCGGGGTGCAGCGGGTTGCGAACAGGGGGCATTCCACCGGACGCAGCACGCCCCGCAGGACCTCGCCGCAGCGGCAGGCCGAAGGGGGCGGGGGCGTAAGATTTTCCCATATTTTAGGAAACCGGGCTCGGGCGTCGAAGCGAGCGTAAGTTGAGCGAATCCCGGCGCCGCTGCCGCAAATGATTCCCAACCCCCGCCACTGGGCGTCTTCGGGTGCGAAGACCTCTGCCAGCAGCGCCTGAGCCCGGGGGTTGGCGGGGACCTGGACCGCCCGGGTATAGACGTTGTCTACGATGGCCTGGCCCTGGTGCAGTTGCCGCAAAATCGACTCTATCCCCAGGAGCATGTCGATGGGCTCAAAGCCGGTGACCGCGCAAGGCAGGCCAAATTCGGCGGGAATAAAATCGTAGGCTTCGGCCCCGATAATGGTGGTAACATGCCCCGGACAAAGCAGCCCGGAGACCCGCACCTCGCCGCTGGACAGCAACGCCTTAAGCGCCGCGGGCATGGTCTTGTGGACGCACCAGACGGAAAAATTGTCCAGGTCATAGTGCGCCGCGGTTTTTATGGCCAGGGCGGTGGCAGGCATGGTGGTCTCAAAGCCCACCCCGAAGAAGACCACATGGTTCTCAGGGGTTTGCCGGGCCAACTCCACCGCATCCAGAGGGGAGTAAACCACCCGCACGTCGGCCCCTTGGGCCCGCAGACCTTCCAGGGTGATGTTCGTGCCGGGGACCCGGAGCATGTCGCCGAAGGAGGCCAGGATTATATGCGGTTCGGTCCCCAGGGCCAGAAAGGCGTCCAGGTCTATTTGCGCGGTGACGCACACCGGGCAGCCGGGACCGGAAATCAGCTTAACATCGGGAGGCAACAGCGTTTTCAGCCCGAAGCGGGCCGCAGCCATGGTATGGGTGCCGCAAACCTCCATGACCGTGGCGGGGCCTTCCGCCAAGTTCGCCAGGCGCCGGACGAGTTCCTGGACCAGGGCCTGGTCCCGAAACTCGTCAATAAACTTCATCGACCAGGGTCCTGATCATGGAGAGGGTCTCCGCGGCATGCTCGGCATCCACCCGGGCAATGGCCAGTCCGGCGTGAATGAGCACGTAATCGCCTAACACCGCCTCGGGAAGCAGATCGAGGCGCACCTGGCGGGTCACCCCATCCACTTCGGCTACGGCGATAGTCCCGTCGATTTCAATGAGTCGCATGGGAATGGCAATACACATAATATTTCCTGTTTAACAGATTTTTCTCATTTTACAAAGCTTAAGGTGTTTATAAGCTATGGGGTAAAAGGGTAAAAGGGTAAAAGGGGAAATACCCGTGGTACAGGCTTTCCAGCCTGTATAGACGCGTGCTTTCGCCTCCGGCTAAATGAAGACTAATATTTTTAGTGGATGGCCAAGTCATTCCTTTTTCCCTCTTCGCCTTTTCGCCTTTTCCCCCTCTCTTTGCGCGGCCACGGCCACCTGGCCCAGGGCGATGGCGCCGTCGTTGGGCGGCGCCAGGGTGTGGGTCAGCACCTCAAAGCCCCGTTCTGCAAGGGTCTGGTGCAGCCGGCTAAAGAGCAAGGCGTTCTGCATCACCCCGCCGGACAGGGCCGCGAGGTTAAGCCCGGTCCGCTCCCGAACCAGGTCGCAGGCGTCGGCCAGGAGCCGCACCAGGGAATTATGGAAACGGCCCGCAATGGCGGCGGTGGCAACGCCGGCCAGGTAGTCCGTCACCGCACCGCCGAAGATGGCATGAGTATCCAGGACCAGGACATCACCTTGAGCACGAACGGCCGCGGGGTAGAAGCCGTCTTCGTTTTCATCCGCGGCCATTTCCAGTTCCATGGCGGGTTGGCCTTCGTAGGTCCGGGTGCGGCAGACGTTCAGGGCCCCGGCCAGCGCGTCAAAGAGGCGTCCGGCGCTGGTGGTGAGGGGTGAATTGAGCCCCTCGGCCAGTTGGCGGTGCAGAATACGGGCTTCCAAGGGAACGAAATCTATCCCTAGCTGCCCGGCCTGACTTAAAAAGTCGTCGCCATGGAGGGCATACAGGTAGGCTGCAGCCATGCGCTTGGGGTCTTTGACCGCGGCTTCCCCACCCGGCAGGCGCACGCGCGCGAGATGACCGGCCCGGGTAAAATCGGCCAGATCCGCCACCAGGAGTTCGCCACCCCACACGGTGTCGTCTTCGCCGTAGCCCGTGCCGTCCAGGGCGATGCCGATACATTTGTCGGTGCGGCGGTTTTCCGCGAGACACGCGGCGATATGGGCGTGATGGTGCTGCACCCCGATAAGCCGCACCCCGGTCAGCCCTTTAGCATAACGGGTACTGAGATAATGCGGGTGCAGATCGTGCGCCACGATCACCGGGTCCTGGCGGCACAGGGCCTTAAAATGGGTGATGGCCCGCTGGTAATAGTCGAAGGTCTCCACGCTGTCCAGGTCGCCGATATGCTGACTGAGCAACGCCACTCCCTGAGCGGCCACGCAGAAAGTATTCTTTTGTTCAGCCCCTACCCCCAAAATCGGTTCTGAGTCAAGGGGCAGATAAATAGGGTCCGGGACAAAACCCCGGGCCCGCCGCAGATAAATGGCGGCGCCGCCGACCACGGGCCGGACCACGGAGTCATCACATGGCACCTGGATGTCCCGGTTATGCATCAGAAAGGCGTCGGCCATCCCCTTTAGTTTGCTGCGGGCCTCATCATTACCATAAACCAGGGGCTCTTCGCTCAAGTTGCCGCTGGTCATCACCAGAGCGGGGGCATGCTCCATGAGCAAAAAATGCAGGGGCGTGTAGGGCAGCATAAGCCCCAGGTACTTATGGTTCGGGGCCACGTGGCGCGAGATGCCGCTTTGGTCCCGCCGGCGGACCAAGACGATGGGGCGCTCCCGGGAGATCAACCGGACCCGTTCCGCCTCGCCTAAATGGCACAGGCGCTGAGCCTCAGTCAAATCCCGGACCATGAGGGCAAAGGGTTTGGCCACCCGGCCCTTGCGTGCCCTTAAGCTTTGGACGGCCGCGTCAACGCTAGCGTCGGCCGCCAGGTGAAAGCCCCCCAGCCCCTTGACGGCCACAATCTTGCCATCTTTGAGCAGCCGGGCCGCGGCGAGGATAGCTTCCTCATCCAGGCGCTTCTCACCCTGTTCCAGCCAGACCAGGGGGCCGCAAAGGGGGCAGGCGGTGGGTTCGGCATGAAAGCGCCGGTCCTCGGGGTCCTCATATTCCGCCCGGCATTGGGGGCACAGTTCAAAGGCCGCCATAGTGGTGTGGGGGCGGTCATAGGGCACTTCCCGGATGATGGTGAACCGGGGGCCGCAGTTGGTGCAGTTGGTAAAAGGATACTGATAACGGCGGTTTAAGGGGTCGGTGATGTCGTTCAGACAGTCGTCGCAGGTAGCCACGTCCGCGGGGATCAGGGCCTGGGTAGCTTTAAGGTGCCGGCTCTCCCGGATGGTAAAGCCTTGGCTCCCTTGAGGCGGCGTGGCCTGGCTCACCACCGCCTCGATACGGGCCAGGGCCGGGGCCTGGTGTTGCAGTTCGCCGATAAACGTGGCCACCGCCGCGGGGGAGCCTTCGACTTCGATTTCCACGCAAAGGGACGTATTGCACACCCAACCGGCCAGGTGATGCCGCCGGGCCAGCCGGTAGATAAAGGGCCGAAACCCGACGCCTTGCACCACGCCGGTGACCTGTAGCCGTTTGCGGGCCAGATTCTCGGAAATCGCCATGAACATCTTTGTCTCGGGGCTGAAAAACTCCCGGATTTACGTATAGATAATAAAAGTATAACAAAATATTGCGATGATCCCCAGGAGCAAATTGCCGCCGCGAGACGAGAAGATCAATGCGGCGAAAGCGCTATTACGGATCACCACAGAGACGTTATGCTTGACTAAGTTGCTTTGACAAAAGCTATTATAATTAAAGAAAAAAGTATATTAATCATTGTAACTGTGGTATCGATAAACAATAGTAGCATTGGTTCAGCTCAGTTTTTCCCTGGTTACGGCTCGTCTTCAGGCGCGCCATTCACCGCACCACGGCCTTGGATGGCTCGGCTGCCCTCAAGCGTTCTAGCCGATATTGAACTTGGTGAAAAACTGAAAATATAGAAAAAATTATGATAAAATATCCCGAAATGGTTCATTATTAAGGCGTCTTGGGGTGCCGGAATCGGTCTCCGACGGGCGGTGAGGTCAACAGCTACATGGTCAAGCCGGTGGATTTTGACAAGTATTTTCAGGTAGTGGAGGAATTAGGCCTCTACTGGCTCCTCCTGAACAAAGTCCCCAACTGAGACCACTTAGGTCATTTTTCTATGGAAGCGGCTGATCTGCGCAAAGACTCAGAGTGCAGTACGGGGTCCCTGCGTATTTTAATTCTCGAAGATATGGCTAGCGACGCCGAACTCATGACCTATGAGTTGCGGCAAGCCAGGATCGATTTTTCTTATCGGCGCGTCACGGACCGGGAACAATTTCTCGCCGCCCTGGACGAAGAAAAGCCGGATGTGATCCTTTCCGACTTCCACCTGCCGGGGTTTGATGGCCTGGAAGCCCTGGCCCTGGCCCAGGCCAGGTACCCCGAAGTACCCTTCATCTTTGTCTCTGGAGCCATGGGTGAGGAAGTCGCCATCGAATCCTTGAAGCGCGGGGCCACCGACTACGTTCTCAAAGACCGCCTCTCCCGGTTGGGGCCTGCGGTCCAACGGGCCCTGCGGGAGGCCGAGGAGCGCCTGGAGCGTCGCCAGGCCCAGGCCGCGCTGCGAGACAGCGAGGCACAATTTCGCCTCCTCCTCAAGAACATCCCGGCCGTGGTGTATAAAGGCTACCTCGATTATGCGGTGGATTTTGTCGATGGGAAAGTGGAGGAAATCACCGGTTATTCCAAGAACAACTTCGATTCCCGGAAAGTGAGGTGGTCGGACGTCTTGCTCCAAGAAGACCTGCCGGGATTTAAAGAGGCCTTCCGGGAAGGACTGAAGGGTTCCAAGTCCTACATCCGGGAATACCGGGTCAAAAGAAAAGACGGAGAGGTCATCTGGATCCAGGATCGGGGCCAAATCTTTTGTGGTCCGGATGGCGGGGTGGATTACATACACGGCGTGTTCTTTGACGTCACCGAACGCCGGCAGGTTCAAGAAGCCTTGAGGGAGAGCGAAAATCGCTTCGCTTCCTTTATGCGCTACCTCCCCGGCATCGCCTTTATGCGTGACATCCAAGGGCGTTATCTCTATGTCAATGAAACCTGGGAGAAGGTTCGGCAGCGCCAACTTCAATCCGTGGTTGGGAAAGTCTTCAATGAGGTGTGGCCGGCCGAAAAGGTCGCACAATTAAATGAAGGCGACCGGCGCGTTCTCACCCGGGGCGAGCCGGTGCAGAATATCGAAGAGATTTCTCAGGATGACGGCGCCCATATCTGGCTGGTCAATAAATTTCCCATTCTGGACAAAGACGGCAAACCCATTATCATCGGCGCGGTGGGCATAGACATTACTCGGCGGCGGCGAGCCGAAGAAGCCCTGTGGGACTCGGAGCAGCGGCTGCGCTTCCTCACCTCCCAACTCCTCACCGCCCAGGAGCGGGAACGGAAACGGATTTCCATGGAGCTGCACGACGAGTTGGGCCAGAGCCTGGCGGTCTTGAAGCTGCAAATCCGGGCCATTGAACGTGGCCTGGATGAAGGTCAGCTGGACTTAAGGGTGGAGTGTCGGGAATTGCTTGAATACCTGGACGGAGTGATTGACAATGTTCGACGCCTGTCCCGGGATCTGAGCCCCGCCATCCTGGAGGACCTGGGCCTGCAGTCGGCCCTGAAGTACTTGATAAACGGGGTCAGCAAGCATTATACGGTCTCCCATTCCTTTGAAGTTGAGGATTTGGACCAGCTCTTCACCTCTGACGCCCAAATCATTATTTATCGCATCTTTCAGGAATGCTTGACCAACATCTCGAAGCATGCCGACGCCAGCCAAGTCTCCATTGCGATACGCAAAAAAGACGACTTGGTTTCCATTGTCTTGGAAGACAACGGCGCGGGGTTCGATCCGCGCCAAATTTCGGCCCGCCGGGTCGCCGGTCGAGGTCTGGGACTGGCCGCTCTCAACGAACGGGCCCGGATGTTGGGCGGGACTCTGGATATCCGGAGCCAGCCCGGGACCGGCACCAAGGTGACCTGTATTATTCCCATCGGTCATCCTTATGAGTCGATTGACCGTTGAGAGCGGGTTTCCGGCTTACAGAAAACAGCAAACCGTAGCCCAGGCTTGGAGATATTTTCTGGCCCTTTTGCCGATCGCTGCATAATAACGGAGGCACATAATGGACAGCCCTTTCAAGATCTTGTTGGCCGATGACCATGTGATGTTTCGCCGGGGCGTCCGAAGAATTATTCAAGGATTAGACAATGTGGAGGTAGTTGGAGAAGCCAGTGACGGCCTCGAACTCCTGCGACTTTTGAAGGATCTCGACCCCAATTTGGTGATTATGGATATTTCCATGCCCAACCTCCGCGGCTTGGAAGCCACCCGGGAGATCAAAAGTGTCGATTCCCGGGTCAAGGTTTTGATCCTGACCATGCACAAAGACCGGGAATACCTGTATCATGCCCTGACTGCAGGCGCGGAAGGGTATTTGCTCAAGGAAGATGCCGATGGCGAACTGATCTCCGCCATCGAAACCCTGCGCAAGGGCGGCACCTTTATATCCTCATTGCTTTCGGCCCAAATGGCCGATATCTTTGTGGATAAGTTCCGGCCCGGCGGCGAGTCCTTGACCGCCCCGGAAGAACCTCTCACCGTCAGGGAACGGGAGATCATCAAGCTCATCGCCGAAGGCAAATCTAGCAAGGAGATCGGCCAACTCCTCTTTATCAGCAGCCGGACGGTCCAGCATCACCGCGCCAACATCATGAGAAAATTGAACCTCAAGAAAACCGCAGACCTGGTGATGTACGCCATCCAGAAAGGTTACGTTACAGCCCAAGACCTGTGACGGCTTGCGGCAACTGCTGCAATTCGTTTTTCTTCATTCCTCAACCGCTTCGACCGCATTCCCCAGGAAAATAATTCCATCTTGAAGTATCCTGTCGGGGCGGATCTGGGTATTGTTGACCAACTATAGGTAATTTTACCTATAGGCAAATGGGCAGTAGTGCCAATTCCTTTCCGCCGTCTTCTCCATTACACTGGGAACCAAGATGGTATCCAGCGTGAATGTCAATCTTCCTACTGAGGCGAACCCCATAGAGGGCCATTACCCCATCATTTTGGCCGACGCCCATGCGCGGTTCCGCCGCGCAATGCGAAAAATTCTCGAAGAACATCCTGGCCTCAAGGTCTCGGGGGAAGCCGGCAATCGTTACGAGTTGTTCGATCTCTTAAAACAATCGCCCCCGGCCCTGGTGATCCTCGATGTATCTATGCCCGATCTTCGGGCCCGGGAAGGAATTCGACTCATCAAATTGCACTATCCCGAGGTGAAGGTCTTGATCATGGTCCTGGAACTGGAACCGGAATATTTATTTCAAGGATTGGCGACCGGAGCCGCCGGGGTTCTCCCGAAACAATATGTGGCGGGACAAATCTTCCTGGCCATTGCCGCCGTCCGTCGGGGCGAAGTCTATATCCCCCCCCGGTTCTGGGGTGATGCCCAACCTTTGGCGAAGACGGTCACGGTGAATGAGACATTTGTTGAGCCCGCCTAGGCATTTTTACCTAACGGCAAATAGGTAATTTGGCGGATTGATTTCAATACAAGAAAATGTGTTAAATAGCATCATGCTTAATCTGGTTCCCTCGTCCTCTATGCAGACATCTTCCGTCCACCTCAGTAGGCAGACAAGGAGCAGACCGATGGCTAAATACGACGTTCTCTTGGTTGGCGACGGCACGAACCTCCTGCGGACCATTGGTTGGGTTTTGGAATATAAAGGCTTTGCGGTAAAAGCCACGGCGAGCCCGGAGGCCGCTCTGGAAGCCCTGGTAAAAAAGAACTACGATATGGTCATTGGCAAGCTCACTGCGGATGACCGTGAGATTTTTGACATCCTGGATCGGGCCAAGCGGCTCAATCCCGACGTCAAGGTCATGGTAATCAGCGCCAATGGCGAGGCCATCTTCCCCCTGGAAGCCTACGAACTGGAGATCGACGACTACATCCTGATGCCGGTGAGCCCTGCTGAACTGTGGCGCCGGGTGAGTCAATGCCTGACAGACCACGAGGTGGTGGAACTCCAACCCCTGCGGCTTCCGGCGGACCTTCCCCAAGAGCGCGACCAGGCCAGGCCTCAAACGATGCTGATGCTCCACGACCTCAGGGGTGCCATGGTGTCCACCGCCGCAGCCATGAAGCTCATGGTCCGGGGCACCTATGGCGACATGAGCGAGGGGGCCCGGTCTCGACTGCAGGAGGTCTCCGGCAGGGTCGAAAACTTGATTCACCTGACCGATGAGTTTCTCGGTAAGGCCCTGGGGATCCCTGGTCTGGGTGAAAGAAAACGGGACCGCCTCGATTTAAGAGCAGATATCGTCGAACCGGTCCTGACTGAACTGGCCTCCGACATCCGAGACCATAAAATTACCCTGGTCAACCGCTTGCCCAACCGGCTGGAAGGCAAGATTCCGGTCCGGGGCAGTAAACCGTGGCTGAAAAGCGTCTTCAGAAACCTTATCAGTAATGGCATTAAATACGGCGGCAACGGCTGCACCATCGTCGTGGATTTCGAGACTCAAGGGTCCAACTGCCGGTTGAATGTCTATAATACCGGCAAGACCGTTCCCGAAGCCTACCGCTCCATGCTCTTTACGTATGGCCCGGAGATGCGGCGCTCGAAAAAGGGACGCTCAGGGCTGGGTCTGGGGCTGCCGCTCAGTCGGGACATCCTCCAGGATTACGGCGGCGACATCTGGTACGAACCCAAAAGCGATGGCTCCAACTTTGTAGTGTCGTTACCCCAATAACGAACCAGGTTTAAAAATCCGTGAACCCAAGGAGCTTCTGGGGCCTCTTTTTCCAGAGGAAGTTAGAAAAATTTTGGGAGTAACCGGGGTAGAAGGCTAACGGGGGCCTTCACCCCTTTTTTTGGTTGTGATTCCCTGGGGGGCCACATCATCCCCCTGCGCTTAGATCCTTGCTTTTTTTGTTTTTACTTGACAGCGATTTGCAGTATAAGTAAATAAATATAGGATGAAACAGGCGATGCCGCCGCAAGCAAGAGGGCAGTAACAACGAGGAGGATGTATCCAACATGAAGGTGAAGGGTAAGGTAAAATGGTTCAATGATGCCAAAGGGTTTGGCTTCATTTCTCAGGAAGACGGCACCGATGTCTTTGTGCATCATTCCGCCATCCAGGGGGAAGGGTTTAAATCTCTCCAGGAAAACCAGGAAGTTGAGTTTGAAGTGGTTCAGGGCCCCAAAGGCCTCCAGGCCCAAAACGTCGTCAAACTTGGACGTTAGGGACTAACCCCGTGCGGCTCCAGGGGTAGGGCCCCCTGGAGTCTTGCTGTCTCAGCGCTGCAGACCCAAGCCCTTCCGCGTCGCCCTGCCTTCCGGATAGGCCATTTCCGGCGCGGCTTTTTGGCTTCGCCCTCCACACCCGGCCCCAGGGCCGGGCACTAGGGCTGCTCGCTGCCGCCACCCTCTGATACCTAGTTGCGGTCATACAGGTAAATTTAGTTTTTTAGGGGCGGACCTATATGGTCCCCCTCAGAGCAACCGTAGGGCGGGAAAGCGTAGCGCATCCCGCCTTTTTTCTCGTTCCCAAGCACAAGCCTTGGGAACGCAAATTTCTGGCGGAGCTCTGCTTCGCCACCTTATCGCCTCTTCACCCGGTGACAGAGGTCTGTTTTTCGTTGAGCTCTCTTTGCAAAGTCTTAAAACTGAGTCATGGCTCCTCACCTTTCTGGCAATATCTGCGAGCCAGCCTATAGTTAGCTGAAGTCATCATGCAAACGGTCCCTTTGGTTAATTTTGGTAGTCGCAGACTTTAGCCTGTCCCGGCATATGCAAGACGTCTATTTTTTCTCGTTCCCAAGCGCAAGCCCTGGGAATGTAAATTTCCGGCGAAGCTCTGCTTCGCCACCTCATTGCGTATCTGCTAAACGCCTGATTATGAAAAACCTCTGGCACTGAAAGAAATCCTGACATGGAAAAAGCGTTATCTGATCCCCCTGCTCAGATTAAATTACCGGGTAACAGAGCCTTGTGCCGCTTTGGTGGCTTTCCTGGGAAACTGGCCAAAACCAAGCGCGCCGATGACGGCACAAAGTCCCCTGGCAGCGGCACACGGGCGGTTGCGAACTGGAAGTAAGCGGTCCATGATGGCCCCCAGGCGAAGTACAGCGGCAGAAAGCGTATCAAGTTCCATATGTTGCGGCTAATTGTTTCGGGATTATCCGGTACATGGCACAAAAAGGGGCAAAAAAGGGTTTTCACAAGGGTGCTAGTTGCCCTAAAACGCGCTTAAAACACTAAAAAACGGCAAAAAAGCGCTCAATATTGCCCGGAATAGGACATGTTTTTACCACATGCTGTCATCTATGAATTTTAGTTTTTTGTAAGGGCGGTCCAATGTGCCCGCCCTCAGATGGTCGCACCTGCAGGTGCGTTTCTATAAAACCGAAGCTATTTTTCCTTCTATGAGAGCAACTTTGTATGACAACCTCGCATAGCCGCTTCACCCGGCCCTGCGTCCAGAAAAGGATTGACCGGGACCCTCTGAATTGTTATTTTGTAACATGTAGGAGCATATGCACTCTGAATGCACGGATATTGAATCAAGTTTTTTTGCCGAAAACTGAAAACTGTTTTTAAGGGCGTCAGTATGTCCAAGCTTGCCAATTACTTTACCAAGGCTGACCGCAAGAAACTCTTCTTCGACTATCTCAAGCTCGTGGGCATCCTCGAAATCATTATTTTTATCGTGGTGGTCCTGTGGGCCTCGGATGATAAGTACCACCGGGTGCAGTCCGCCTTTCCCTGGCGGGAATACGTCTTTGTGGCCTTTGCCTTCCCCATTGTCTTCACCTTCCTCATGGGAGTGATCATCACCGGATTCAATTACTTCCTGGGAGGCGAAGCAGAAGTCAAGGCGGAAAGTGGTGAAGACCCTGCTAACCAGATGGACGCGCTGATCGGCCAGATCAAGCGCCTGCCCTACCTGAGCATTTTATTCCTGCTGCTGGTGACCATCTTCGCCCTCTACAACATGAACCACATCATGGCCTGGCTGGGTTCCTTGGGCTATAACACCTTCCGCTTCCTAAGCTATGTGCTGGCCGGATTGGGTGTGATTGTGGTCATCTACCTGATGTTCTTTCTCTTCTTCAAATACCGCCTTAACCATAAGCATATGAAATATCAGTATTACTCTGATATAGGCGACAAGCACGGGCTCATTATCTTGGATGACCGCACTGTCCTGGCGAGAAATGGGAATCTCCTGGTGAAGGGACGGCGGTGGCGGGGACCCAAGCAGGTGGGCAAGGCTACCAATCCCCCGGAATTATATTCTCCGGAACCACCCAACCCGGACCACCTGTCGTTGCCCAAACCCGAATGATCTCAACCTCTCCGGACTGGGGGGGCAGCTCTACCTCCCGGACCTGCCGGACCCTTATTATGGCTGCACTGCCCCAAGAAGTGCGGCCTTTTTTGCGCCGGGTCCGGGCCAGGCCCCGCCGGGATCTGGGATTGCCGGCCTGGGATTGGGAGCCTGAAGCGGCCGTGGTGGCCCTGTCCGGGATGGGACCCGCCGCAGCGCGCCGGGCCGCCGAGACCCTGATCAGCCTCTGCCGGCCCGAGCTTCTGGTCTCGATGGGGTTCGGCGGTGCTTTGGTCCCGGGGTTGGCTACCGGAAATGTGGTCCTGGGAGAAACCTTCTGGCACTATAACCCTGACATCCGAAAACTTACCGCCGGAGCCCGGCCACCTGCCCCGCGACCCCTTATACAGCTGCGTCAGGCCTTGAAGACCGCGGGACTCACCACCGTCAGCGCCAGCCTGGTTACCACCACCCGCATCATCCATAAAAAAGACCAGGGAGAGCCCTTAACCGCTTTGCCGCACCCGGTTTTGGATCTGGAAACCGGCGTCCTGGCCGAACTCGCCGCCGCGCATAACCTGCCGTTTCTAAGCCTCAGGGCGATTACCGATACGGCCGGGGAGGAGATTCCGGAATTTCTCCGTCATGCCGGAGACCCGGACGCGACCGTCGGCGTCCGGGAAGCCCTCAAGTGGCTGGCCCAGGATTTCCGCCGCGTACAAGACCTCTTGAGACTCTGGCGCGCCAGCCGCCGCGCCGCCCAAGCTCTTTCCGAAGCCTTGATGATCCTCTGGCCTCACCTTCTTTTCACTGAACACTGAAATTCGTTTTTATGCCCTCATTCCCAAGCTCCAGCTTGGGAACGCAACTCTCCGCCCAAGCTCTGCTTGGGCACCACCCCTAAAACGCAATTGTGATACTAAGGAGCAATTTTGAGCACCAGCCACGTCAGGAAGGGAACATAAATAAAGAACCCCACCCAGCCCAAGCAGGTCTCGCCGATGATAAAGGTCATGGCCAGGTTAAAGCCCAGGATACCCAGGTAGAAGGCGGGACCCAGGAGCGCCTGGGAAGGAAAGCTTAACCTGCCCCAATCCCAATAAGGGGCTGACGGCACCCGGGTAATCACCAGCTGCAAGACCCGGATGAGCACCAGGGCCACCAGGAACCAGCCGCCGAAGTTGGTCAACGTGATCCCGAAATAGGTCCCGCCCTCGGGATAGCCGTAAATTTGCCCCAAAAACCAGCGGTACCCCCTGAGCGCCAGGGGATCGATGACGATATCCAGGGTGACCATCAACACCGCCCCGAGGATCAAGACGCGCCAGGACCCCTGCATGGCGGCTTCCCCCTTCAGGAAAAAACCGCGCCCTTTCCAGCCCCCCGGCGTCAACGCCACCAGGGCCAGGGCGAAGCTCGCATAGGCCAAAAAGACGTAGGACAGGGAATCCATGAAGGGCACCCCGGCCACCCACAATTCCTGGTCCCGTGTGGCGGGGATGTATAGGTACTCGCCAAAAGGAAACCCGCTATGAATGGAGGAAAATTCCGCCATCCAGGAGATGACATATCCCAAAACCACAAAAGACAGGGCCCGGCCCGCGCCCAAATGCCAGGTGGCGATCACCAGATAAGCCCCTAAAAAGATAAACACGTAAGGCCGCAACCAGATGGTTCCCGCCAAAAGCCCCAGGCCATCAAGCATGTTTCTTGTTCCTTTTCAGGTGCGAGGGCCGAAGCGACCGGCGACCTCAGCCACCAGGGCGGCTTGCAAGGCGGGACATTTCCCTAAAGCCTCACCCCGGTTCCCTGCCTGAATGTCATAAATTATAGTGAGATTATCGCCTTAAGCTCCAGCTAATTTGCTACAATTGATTATAATAGATAGCAAATCGGAGAGACCATGCAATCGAAAACTCTCAATTTGCTGCAATTTCGAAACAATTTGATATCGAGAAGGGCCTGTCAGAAACAATTGTTTCGGTTGCGTTGGATTTTGGAGCTTTTCTTTAGAGAGATTTCTCCATGCTAGTCTTAGGCATCGAAACTTCTTGCGATGAGACCGCCGCGGCGGTGGTGGCGGACGGGCGCGTAGTCATGTCGTCGGTGGTGGCCACCCAGTTCGAGTCCCACGCCGCTTACGGCGGGGTGGTGCCGGAAATCGCGGCCCGGCGGCATCTGGAAAACATCCTGCCGGTGATCCAGGCGGCTCTGGATCAGGCCAAGATTACCTTAAACGACCTGGACGGCCTGGCCGTGACCCAGAGGCCCGGCCTCATCGGCGCCCTGATCATCGGCATGGCCGCGGCCAAGGCCTTGGCCTTCACCTTAAATAAGCCCCTCGTGGGTGTCAACCATTTACAGGCCCACATAATGGCGGCGTTCTTGACGGAGACCCCGCCCGCGTTCCCGTTCGTGGCCCTGGTGGTCTCCGGTGGCCACACCAACCTCTACCGGGTAGACGGCTTTACCGCGATGACCCTGTTGGGCAGGAGTCGGGATGATGCCGCGGGCGAGGCCTTTGACAAGGTGGCCAAACTCATGGAGTTGGGTTACCCGGGCGGGGTCAGAATCGAAGCCCTGGCCGCATCCGGCAACCCCAAGGCCTTCAACCTGCCCCGGCCCCGCATCCGGGAAGAACCTCTCACCTTCTCATTTTCAGGGCTTAAGACCGCGGTGGCTCACCAACTGAAGTTGCACCCGGAAATTCTCGGGGATGAAACGTCCCGCCGTGATCTGGCGGCCAGCTTTCAGGCGGCGGCGGTGGAGAGCCTCACGAGCCGGGCCGGGCTGGCTTTGATCGAGATGGGCTGCACCCGCCTGGTGGTCTGCGGCGGGGTGGCCGCCAACGGCCAACTGCGCCGGGCGCTGACGACCCAGGCCCGGACGGATGGCTTCGAGTTGTGTCTGCCGCCTCTGGCGCTCTGCACCGACAACGCCGCCATGGTGGCGGCTTTAGGCTACCGGCGGCTGGTGGCCGGGGAGCGTCTGAACCTGGATGGCGACGTCTTTTCCCGGGGTTGACAATCCCGATGCCTGCCATTGTCATATCGCCTTGACCAGACTCAGCCCTGTTCCGCTATCCTGAAAAATTAACCAAAAAGATAGAAACCACCGAGTTATTATAATAAACTATTAAAAATTTGCTCATCGGGGCATGGACATGGCTCGCGCCGGCGCGCCATATGTGCTCACTGAGGAGAATGTGGACCAACAACCTTTGGGTGAACGCCTCGCCCTGCTGACGGACCTCTACCAGTTGACCATGGCGGCCTGCTATTTCGACCAGGATATGCAGGGCGAGGCCACCTTCAGCCTTTTCATCCGCAAATATCCGGCCCAGCGGGGGTACTTTGTGGCTGCGGGGCTGGCCGAAGCCTTAAATTACCTGGAAACCCTGCGGGTTACGGCCGCAGACCTGGCTTATCTCGCCTCCACCGGCCTTTTTCAGACCCGCTTCCTGGATTACCTGAAAGATGTGCGTTTCACAGGTTCGGTCCGGGCGCTGCCCGAAGGCAGTATTTTTTTCATTGATGAACCTATCCTGGAGGTAAGCGCCCCCATCATCGAGGCGCAATTGGCGGAGACATTTATTATCAACGCCGTCAACCTCCAAACCATGATCGCCACCAAGGCCTCCCGGGTTATGCACGCAGCTGCGGGCCGGCCGCTGGTGGACTTTTCTCTGAGGCGGACCCAGGGCAGCGACGCGGGTCTCAAGGTGGCCCGGGCCAGCTACCTGGCGGGATTTGGTGGCACAAGCAACGTTTTGGCGGGAAAGCTCTACGGCCTGCCCATTTTCGGGACCATGGCCCATTCCTACATTACCAGTTTTAATAGCGAAATAGAGGCGTTCCGGGCGTTCGTCCGGAACTTTCCGGTCGGCCCCACCCTGTTGATCGACACTTATGACAATATATCCGGGGCGCAGCACGCCGTAACCGTGGCCAAGGAGCTGGAGGCCAAAGGCCAGCGCCTTGGGTTTGTGCGCCTGGATAGCGGCGATATGGCGGCCATCAGTAAGGACGTGCGCCGCATCCTGGATGATAACGGCCTGGGTTATGTCCGCATCCTGGCCAGCGGCGGCTTTGATGAGCACAAAATCGCCGGGCTGCTGGCCGACGGGGCCAAAATTGACGCCTTTGCCGTGGGCACCAAGATGGGGGTCTCGGCAGACGCCCCGTATTTCGATATCGCCTATAAACTGGTACGCTACGCCGATCGGCCGGTGATGAAGCTGTCCAGCGGCAAGGTGACCTTAGTGGACAAAAAGCAGGTTTGGCGCACTTATAACGCTCAGGGCGCCATGCAGAGGGACGTCATCGCCCTCAAGGATGAAGCGGTTTCGGAAGGCAGCCCACTGCTTGAGCCGGTGATGGCGGGCGGCCGAATTACCGGGAAGTTGCCGACGCTTTCCGCAAGCCGGGACTATTTCCAGGCCCAGTTTGCTAAGTTGCCCGAAACCTACAAGACCCTCCAGGACCCGGCCCGTTACCCGGTGAGTCTGAGCGTTGGGCTTAAGAAGCTGCAATCCCGGGTAGAACAGGACATCCGGCACCGGGAATTGGGAGAGAGTTAACCTCATGGGATTGACCGAATTTCTTGTCCACTATAATACGCTGCTCATCCATTACTTAGGATACGGCGGCATCTTCATACTTATGGCCCTGGAGTCCATGATTTTCCCCATTCCCAGCGAACTGATCATGCCCTTTGCCGGCTTTCTGATCGTCACAGGTCAGTTCGATCCCGTATGGGTGATGGTGGCCAGCAGCCTGGGGTCCATTGCGGGGTCACTTTTGTCCTACGGTATGGGAACCTTGGGAGAGCCCGTAGTATTACGATACGGCCGCTACCTGTTGCTCAATAAACATCACCTGGAATGGACCGAGTTATTCTTCTTCCGGCATGGTGGTAAGACGATTTTCATCTCCCGGTTTATCCCGGTAGTGCGCCATCTCATCTCCATTCCTGCGGGCCTGGCTCGTATGCCGCTGATCCCGTTTATTCTCTTTACCTTTGCCGGCGCCACCCTATGGAACGGATTTCTTACCTTCCTGGGAATGCGACTCAGAGAAAATTGGATGGTTATTCAGCGGTATACCCATATTCTGGACTATTTTGTGGTCGCAGCCCTCCTCGCCGTGGTAGTTTACTTGTGTTGGAAGCTCAAAAATGCCCGGAACCCCGCATAAGCAGTGGGATTGGGGGTGGCTGTGAGGGTTGATGCACCCAAGCCTCAGGAGCGTCGGAGCAGCCTGCCTTCTGAGGCCATCATCAACCCGACTCGGGAACCATGGGACCCGCCGGTAACGGATCGGGTCATCCTGACGTTCACTCTGCCGGACTACCGGTATCTCTGCCGCCTCACGCAACCTAAAGAGCCGCCTCGTTATATTTACAATTGCGCGGTGCGGGAAGGCCACTGGGAAAACCGGACCATCACCCTCATGGCCCCGGCCCTGGGGGCGCCCTATGCGGTCATGGTGCTGGAAAAACTAATCGCCCTGGGAGCCCGTATGGTCCTGGCTTTGGGTTGGTGCGGTTCCCTCCAGCCTCATCTGGCCATCGGCGATCTGGTGCTCCCCACCACCACGGTGAGTACCGAAGGCACTTCCCGGCACTATCCCCTGGACGGCCAACCCCCGGACCCTGACCCGGGTCTGGCCCGGATCTTGCAAAACCTTTTGGAAACAACGGACGCCAGTTGCCAGGAGGGCACGGTCTGGTCCACCGACGGCTTTTACCGGGAGACGGTGGAACTGGTGCAGCACTACCAGGCCCAAGGGGTCCTGGGGGTGGATATGGAAATGGCCGCCTTGTTCACCCTAGGCCGGTTCCGGCGGGTGCCGGTGGCCGGTCTCTTGGTGGTTTCCGATGAATTGGCCACCCTGCACTGGAACCCGGGCTACCGTTCGGAGCGGTTTCGCCGGGCGCGGGATCAAGCTGCCCGCCTGGTGTTGGCCGCGGCGGCCCAATGGGACGGAAGCCATGCTTAACGGCTCTGTCCTGGCCATTGACGTAGGCGGCGGCACCCAGGATATCTTTATTTGGCAGCCGGGCCAGACCGTGGAAAACGGCGTCAAACTGGTCCTGCCGTCCCCTACCCAGGTCCTGGGCCGGCGGATACGACGCCTCACCGCGCAGGCGCTGCCCATTTTTCTGACTGGCCGGGTCATGGGCGGCGGCGCGGTGACGCAGGCGGTGCGCAACCATATGGGCCACGGCCTGCCGGTGTATGCTACGCCCCAGGCGGCTTTCACCTTCAGCGACCGCTTGGAGGTCCCGGAGGATTGGGGCGTAATCATCACCGAGACCCCGCCTCCCGAGACCGTTACCCTGAGCCTGGGCGATGTTGATGTGGAGGCCCTGCGCCAGGTTCTGGCGGCCTTTGAGGTCCCTTTCCCTGACCACTTTGCGGTGGCGGTGCAGGACCACGGCTTTTATCCTCAGGGCAGCAACCGGCGCTTCCGCTTCCAGTGCTGGGAAGACTTTCTGGCTCAGGGAGGCAGACTGGCGGACTTGGCCTACCGCCAGCCCCCCAGCCACTTTACCCGGATGGCGGCCGTAGCCGCAACCCTGCCCGGAGCCTTGCTGATGGATACCTGCGCCGCAGGCGTCCGGGGGGCGCTCCTGGACCCCCAAGCGGCAGAACACCTGGATAGCGGGCTCACGGTGGTCAATGCGGGCAATGCCCACACCTTTGCGGCTTTGGTCCGGGGGGGGCATATGTGCGGGATTTACGAACATCACACCGGGCTTTTAAGTCCGGAGAAATTCTTTTCTCATCTGGAAAGGTTTCAACAGGGCGAACTGGGCAACGCTGAAATTTTTGAGGGCCAGGGGCATGGCTGCGCCTATGTTCCGAATTTTAACCCCAAAGGCGAATATGCTTTCACCGTTATCACCGGCCCCCGCCGGCGCCTGGCCCAAGGTTGGCCTGGGGTCATGGCCGCGCCGTTCGGCGACATGATGCTGTCCGGCTGTTTCGGCCTGGTGGCGGCTTATTTGGAACAGGAAGGCTATCCGGCGGATCTGACAGATAATTAACAGGGACGCCATTAAGGGGATGTGAGAATCCTTTTCTCACGACTCGCTCAGCAGGAGACGGACCATATGGAGATTAAATTCTGGGGCACCAGGGGTTCAATCCCGGCTCCCGGTGTCCAAACCCTGGAGTTCGGCGGAAATACTACCTGTGTTGAAGTGGTCCTGAACAACGGGCAACGAGTTGTGATCGACGGCGGCACCGGCCTCAGGCTCCTGGGCCAGCATATGATCGAGAACAAGATTTCTAGCCAGTTTCACCTGCTTCTCACCCATGGTCACTGGGATCACCTGCTGGGTATTCCGTTTTTCGAGCCCATCTACCACGAATCCACCAAGGTTATCGTCGACGGCTGGCCTCCCGCCTTCCAGGCCATGACCCGGGTCTTCGACAGTCACATGGGGGACGGCTTTTTTCCGGTGGCTTTCGACCATCTCAAGGCCAGGATCGATTATCTCAATACCCTGGCCCACGACCCTCTGGATTTAGATGGGGTGCTCATTGACGCCATGCGCCTCAACCATCCCCAAGGGGGGTTGGGGTTTCGCTTTCGGGAAGGTCGGCATACCATGGTCTTTATTACCGATAACGAGTTGGGCGCGGCCCGGGGCAAGCGCATCCCGGAATTTGTCGAATTTTGCCAGGGATGCGACCTGTTGATCCACGATGCTCAGTACTTACCGTCGGAAATTGCGGGGCGGCGGGGGTGGGGACACTCCACCTTTGAGGAGGTGGTGGCCCTGGCTCACGAGGCGGAGGTGCACAACCTGATACTCACACATCACGATCCCTGCCGCAGCGATGCGGAGGTCAAAGAGATCGTGGCCCTGTCCCGGGAAATGTCGGCCAAACATAACGGACTGCATGTTATCGACGCTGCCCGGGAAGGGGCTTGTTACCGGCTGCCTTAAGAACGGGTTCTGGACTCTCAGTAAGATCCCCATACCTTACTGCCAGGACTGGCAGACTTTTGAGAAAGGATGTCTATATGGATTGGAAAGTCTTCTGGGTTACTTTTGGGACGATTTTTTTGGCGGAAATGGGGGACAAAACCCAACTGGCGGCTCTTACCATGTCCGCAGAGACCCGCCTGCCCTTGTCGGTCTTCCTGGGAGCCAGCGCGGCCTTATGCCTGGTTACGCTGTTGGGGGTAGCCCTCGGTGGCCTTGCGTCCCAATGGCTGCCCGAGGGCCTGCTGAAAAAAATCGCCGGAGCGAGCTTCATTGTTATCGGGGGATTAATTCTGTTGGGAAAATGGTAACAGATATAGCGATAGCCAAAAAGTTTTTTCCTTTTATTCCCCTCTCCCCTTGTGGGAGAGGGTAGGGTGAAGGGCTAATAAGAAAAACTTTTTGGCAATGAATATAATCCTCATTAAAGCCGCCTGATTCAAGACCTGGTTTCCGCGGTTCTCGCAGGTTTTCAGCCTTCAGCCCCTTTATTTCCTGAGCGAAATTTAGTAGACTAAGCTAACTGATTGCCTTTATTAACCTTTTTTTGCGATCACTTCATGGCGAGTTTGAATAAGCATCAGGAGTTGCGTCAACCCAACCTGGTCCTCATCGGCTATCGGGCCACCGGCAAGACTGCCGTGGGCGCACGGCTGGCCCGGGTCCTGGGCCGTCCTTTTGTGGACCTGGATCAGGTGCTGGTTCAGGAGGCCGGTGAGTCCATTGTAGACATCGTGGCCAAAGGCGGCTGGGCCGAGTTCCGGCGGCGGGAAAAAGAGCTGGCAGCCAGCTTCCGGCGTACCCAGGGGCAGGTGCTGGCTACCGGGGGCGGTGTGGTGTTGGACCCGGACAATATCTCGGCCCTGCGGGAAAATGGCATCATCATCTGGCTAACCGCGGACCCGGAGACCATCCAGGCTCGCCTGACGATAGATCTGCCCCGGGACCCCAATCGCCCCAGTCTTACCGGGGGTGACACTATCCGGGAAGTAGCGGCGGTGCTGGAGCAGCGTTATCCCCTCTATCAGGCCGCGGCACAGATTACGGTGGACACGACGCACCGGGATGTGGCCCAGGTAGTGGACGCGGTGCTGGCGGCCGTAAAATTGAAGGAGGCCGGAAACCTTGGCAGGTAATACCTTTGGACGTCTGTTTCGAGTGACCACCTGGGGTGAATCCCATGGTCCGGCCTTAGGAGCCGTCATTGACGGCTGTCCGCCCCGTTTGTCCTTAAGCGTCGGAGATATCGAAGCGGAACTGGCCCGACGGCGCCCCGGAGTGCAGGCCCATGCCACCAGCCGTCGGGAGCCCGATAAAGTTGAGATTCTGTCTGGAGTATTCGAGGGCCTGACCACCGGCACTCCCATCAGCTTGATCATTTATAATCGGGATGTTAAAAGTCAGGATTATGACGAACTGCGGCGCCTCTTTCGTCCCGGCCACGGCGATTTTACCTATCAGGCCAAGTACGGCATAAGGGACCATCGGGGCGGGGGCCGGGCTTCGGCCAGGGAAACCGCAGCCCGGGTGGCCGCGGGCGCAGTAGCCCAAAAGCTCTTGGACCAAGAAGGCATCCAGGTACTGGCCTATACCCTGGAGTTGGGAGGGGTGCGGGCTCAAAGCGTGGACGAGGGCCGCATCTGGGATAACCCTTACGCCTGCCCCGACCCCGAGGCCGTTGCGGCCATGGAGACCCGGGTTTCCGAAGTCAGGGCCCAGGGCGACTCCCTGGGCGGGGTGGTCCAGGTGCGCGTCAAAGGCTGCCCACCAGGATTGGGGGAGCCGGTTTTTGATAAACTAGACGCGGCCTTAGCCCAGGCGGTGATGTCCGTGGGTGCGGTGAAAGGCGTGGAAATCGGCGCAGGATTTGCCGCCGCCCGGATGCTAGGCTCAGAAAACAATGATCCCCTGATCCCGGGGGGGTTCGCCTCCAATCGGGCCGGAGGTATCCTGGCGGGTATCTCCAACGGCGATGATCTTGTGCTGACCGCCGCGGTAAAACCGATTCCTTCTATCGCCCGGGAGCAGCAAACCATCGATTTGACGGGTCAGCCGCGCACCCTTTCAGTAAAGGGCAGACACGACATCAGCGCCATTCCCCGCATCGTCCCGGTCATTGCCGCCATGGTGCGCCTCACCCTGGCGGACTTTCTCCTGCGTCAGAGGGCCATCAGATGAAAGCTGTCAGGTTCCAGGTTCCAGGGTTCAGGTTTCAGCAAAAAAATCGGATTTTCGAAAGGCAATTTTAAGTGCCCATAACTACTATGAAACCAACCATAGCCATCATTGGCGGGAACGGCCAGATGGGCCGCTGGTTTAAGCGCTTCTTTGTAAGCCATGACATTGAGGTCCTGGTGGCGGACGTCGACACTCCGCAGACGGCGCCAGAGGTCGCGGCCTTGGCCGATGTGGTGATCCTTTCGGTGCCCATTCCCAAAGTGACCGAATTGGCCGGGGAAGTGGCCCCGTTTCTCAAGCCGGACGCGGCCCTGATGGACCTGACCTCCGTGAAGCAGAGGCCCATGGCGGCCATGTTGTCGGCGTTCACCGGAGAGGTGGTGGGCACCCATCCCCTTTTCGGCCCCGGAGAAGAAAGCATCAAAGGGCGGACCGTGGTCCTGTGCCAGGGCCGGGGAGAGCGCTGGTTCCTGTGGCTGAAGGACCTGTTGACCGAGGCCGGTGCCCGGGTGAAGGTCACCAGCGCGGCCGAACATGACCGCCTCATGGCTGTGGTGCAGGGGTTGGCGCATTTCCTGCTCATCTCTTTCGGTTCAGTCATTCAGGAGTTGGGCGTTTCCCCGGAAGACCTGGAGGAATTTTCCACCCCTACTTTTGCCACCCTGCACAATCTGGCCCGCCGCCTGTTGAGCCAGGACGCCAAACTGTACGCCTGCATCCAGTTACAGAATCCTGCCAACCGGATAGTATTGCGGGCCCTGGAGGGGGCGGTGGCCGATATTCTCTACTTCATTCAACGCCAGGACGCCGACGGGCTGGTGCGTCTGATTGAGGAGATTAAATAATACGGTTTCAGGTTTTCAGTTTCAGTTAAAAGAATAAGGATTATCAATAAATTAAAAATCAGCCTTTGAGAACATCCGAGGCTGTCCTCCATTTACTCGGGAGTTTTTCGTAACGGGAACCTACTCATGCTAGATATCAAATTTGTACGAGAACATCTGGAAGAAGTGGAACAGGCCTTGAAAAACCGGGGCCAGGAGATCTCCCTGGATGAATACCGCTGGCGGGAGACGGAGCGCCGCCAGTTGCTCACCCGGGTGGAAGAATTGCGCCATGAACGCAACACCCTGTCCAAAGAGGTGGGGGACTTGATGAAGGCCGGCAAGCGCGACGAGGCCCAGCCTCTGCGAAACCGGGTCACCGCCATCAATGAGGAAAGTAAAGACCTGGAGGCCCAGGCGGACGCCCAGGATGCCTGGGTGCGGGAATTCCTCCTCAACCTGCCCAACCTTCCCCACGCGTCGGTTCCCCTGGGGGCTTCCGCCGAGGATAATCCGGTGGTAAAAACCTGGGGGCAGGCCCCGGAGTTCGACTTTACTCCTCAAGCCCACTGGGACATCGGTGAGAACCTGGGCATCCTGGATTTCGAACGGGCCGCCAAGATCACCGGGGCTCGCTTTGCTCTCCTGAAGGGAGCCGGGGCGAGGCTGGAACGGGCCCTGATCAACTTCATGCTGGATTTGCACACCAAGAAGCACGGCTATCTGGAAGTGCTGCCACCATTTATTGCCAATGCAGATTCCCTGCGAGCCACCGGGCAGCTTCCCAAGTTTCAAGAGGATCTCTTCAAGCTGGAAGGGCTGCCTTACTACCTGGTGCCCACCGCGGAGGTGCCGGTCACCAATATCCACCGGGATGAAATACTTAAGGGGGAGGACCTGCCCTTATATTATACGGCCTACACCCCCTGTTTCCGCTCCGAGGCGGGTTCTTACGGCAAGGACGTCCGGGGCTTGATTCGCCAGCATCAGTTCAACAAGGTGGAGTTGGTGAAGTTTACTTTACCGGAGAATTCCTACGACGAGCTGGAGCGCCTGCTTGCCGATGCGGAAGAGGTCTTGCAGGAGTTGGGCCTGCACTACCGGGTAGTGCTGCTGTGTACCGGCGATATGGGTTTTGCCGCGGCCAAGACCTACGACATCGAAGTCTGGCTGCCGGGACAGGACCTCTACCGGGAGATTTCATCCTGCAGCAATTTTGAAAATTATCAGGCCCGGCGGGCTGGCATCCGCTTCCGCCGCGCCGGGTCCAAGGGCACGGAACTGGTGCACACGCTGAATGGCTCCGGCCTGGCGGTGGGCCGCACCATGGTGGCTATCCTGGAGAACTACCAGCAGGCCGACGGCAGCGTGGTGATCCCGGAGAACCTCAGACCGTATATGGGGGGAACAGAGAAGATCGGGTAGGGAAGTGTGCCGTTTTTCGAAAAAATCATTAATAGTCGTGCCCAAGCGCAGCTTAGGCAATAAAAATCGTTCCCAAGCGAAGCTTGGGAACGAAGGTAATTGTCTGTTTCCTTTGCTACTGAAAACCGAAAACTGAAAACCTTCTTTATTTGGCCGCGGCCTTCACCTTATCGTTGGCATTGAAGGGCCCCCCGCTCAGAGGCTGGGCCACCGCACCGCTGTTGCCCAGAAGTTCCGTCACCTTGATCTCCCCTTGAGGGACATCGGCCGTGTAACCCAGGACTTTATGCGTCGTGGGGTTCACCACCTCTTTGCCCGGTTGCACAACCTTCAGGCGGTCACCCACCTTAAGGCCCGAGTTTTGTCCCAGGTTCAGGTAGACCTTGCCTTCTTTGACGAACTCCACCCGGCCAAACCAGGCAATCTTGACGAGGTCTCCGGATACCCGTAGAGTATTATTCTGGGCGAACTTGGTAACGTTTTCGGGGGTCAGCCCGCTCGCGGGCGCAGAAGCCACAATGGCATCTTCCTGGACACCGGTGAAGGTGTCATAAACTTGCATGACCAGCGCCCCCTGAGACCCACTCTGCGGGGGAACCAGTCCAGTAAGGACAATACCCTGAACCCCCAGGACATCCCCTAAGTCCTTGATTTTGGTGGTAATAGTCTTTTTATCGGCTACTCCGGCCTTACGCAGGGCCTCGTCGACCTGAACCGGGCTGCTCACTCTAAGGTCTTTGGTCCGCCCCAAGGCATCACCCAGGGCCATGCCCAAAGTTCGGTTCAAGCCGTCTAAGTTGCTAGGTGTATCCAGGTCGGGAATGACCGCCACGGCCCGGCCCACCACGGCCGTATCGCCTCTTCCTTTGGCCTGGGAAACAAAGCCTCCCAACCCCTGCTCCCGGAGGATGCGGTCCACTTCAGACCGGACCATTTCCTGGAGCTTATCCGGGGGAATCCCCTTACCCGCGGCCTTTTCCTGCTGTAAGCCGACGGCCTTGACCAGGGAGTTGATCAGGTGCTGCTGGGCCCCCACGAACTGCTCCCCTTTTTGCACATAGAGATATTCGGGCGAGTCGGCGACGCTCATCCAATAGGGGTTTTTACTGCGTATAAAGGGTTTGCCATCAATGATAACGGTCTCTTGTTGAGACTCAGGGGGGGCCATCTCTGCATCCGTATCATCGCCGGAGTCATACCCGGTCCATTTTTTCACCGTGGAGCAGCCCACCGCCAACAGAGCGACTGACATAAGCAACAATAAACCCATTCTCAATGACTTCAGTAAGCTTCTTGACATGCTGGAACCCCGTTTGTCGTTTTTGGTTTTTCGTATCGCATGAATCAGGTTTTCAAGCTGAGAGACAATTTTTTGAGCATTTTCATTAATCTTTCCAGAGTAATCAGAAGCACAGCAGTCCCTTCAGTAGATAAGTATTCTATTTCCCGTGCAATTATCAATTGGGTCTCTAATTCGGCTGACGATCCCAAGGCAACTGACAAAAATTGTCTGAATTCTTTGGAGGAATTCCTGAACTGACCTTCGGCTATATTGGATGGAATAGATACTGCGGCTCTTCTTATTTGTTGGACCAGCCCAAACTTCTCTGAAGGAGGGAAATCGGCTGTTACCCGATAAATGTCCTTCGCGAGTTCGAGTGATAATTGCCAATCCTCCAGATCCTTATATGACCTTGATTTTCTTGCTTCAGCCATTATCACCAACACCAAAAACGAAAAACCAAAAACGAATTAAAAAGCCCACAGGGATATTACCCCGTGGGCTTTTGGAAGTCAACCGCTTAAGAGTTTAGAAGTAGAAGAACCCGACGAACTCTACCCGAGAGGCGGTACCCACGTTAGTGGCGTTGGTGCCATTAGACGTAGTAGTTGGTGTCGCACCACCGGATAGAATCTGCATCCATTGAGTCCGCTGCCAGGTATACTGCAAGCCAAACTTGAAGGCCTGGATGGGACGATACCACAGAGTGACGTCAACTTCCTGCTGGGAATTCGGGTTATCAGCCCCGGCCCACCCATAGCCACCAGCGTTGCTGCCGGCTGGTGTCGCAAACCGTGCCAGCTGATTATACGTGCTCTGAGATACGCCGAATTGCTTTTGCATACCATAGGTCACGTTGGTGAACCAGTGGTTGGTGAAGTAATATTGAGCCTGAACGTAGCCGCCAAACTGCTGGTAGAGTTTCTCATTAAAAGCGTGAATATTGACCACGCCAGGGGCTACAGAAGTCGCTTCATAGGCGCCATACACATCATTAACCCCGACAGCGTTGTTCCCAAACGCTCCCAGGCCCTGGCCGATAAAACCCTGGACACTTAAAGAAGCGGTCCCCGCCAGGTTGGCGGAGTGGGTGGGGATGACGGGCAGGAACACGTTAGCCATCAACATCCAGGGGTCCAGGTACTGATGGTTCCCAAAAGAGACGGTAGTCGCATTATATTGGTTTTGACCAAAGGTGTTGACGGCGGTGTTCACTAAAGTCGCATTACTACGGTAGACATTCCGCTGCCAGCCACCGATGACCCGGGCCGTGAAGGGCATGGGAGCGCCGTAATAGGCGGCCTTGCCCCAGAGGTCCTTCTGATACATGAGTTTTGCCTGGACCTGAGGGGTTTCGGAGTTCTCACCGTTATTCGGTAGGGTATAGTTAAGACCATTAACGCCATTCACGCCAGTTGGTTCACCAACCAAGGCGGCAATGGTGAAGCCGTCACCGAACTTCTGGCTCACCCGGATCTGGGCCAGACGGGCAGTGGGCATGCCGAAGCCCTGCAACGGACCGTCCTGGACGGATTCATTGTAGAATTCGCAGAACATGGAAAAGTACTGGCCGAACAGCAATTCAGTGGTGGGCCAGTTAAACCGGAACATGGCATGGCGGAGCCGCGGGGTATAGTTGTTGGATGCGCTTAAAGCACCGCCTAAACCCGGGTTTTCATTCGCATCAAAGTCCATTTCAATGAAACCGGAGGTCTTGGCGCCCCAGAGGTCAGGTCCCTTGATGGTCAGGTTAAACCGGGAGCCCTGGGCGGTGAATTTCAACCGGCCATGGTGCCCGTTAAGGTCGTTGTTACGAGCGATGGGCGTGTTGGCGTTCTTGCCGTTCTGGACGGAAGACCAGAACGTATCCAACTTGATGAAACCGCCCAAAGTGAATTCCGCTGCCGCAAATGCGGCTGCGGGCAGCAGCAGGGCCAAAACTACAGCAAAAGCCAAAATCTTTTTCATTGTTCCCCCCTTTAATTTAGGAAAGTGCTAACCACATTCTCCTTTCCGTTTTCACCTAACTAACAGTAATTGTTGATTTCTCGCCCACCTCCTTCCGCCTATCGGTTTTATCCACGGCCATATTAAATTGGGCTGCGACTTTTGTCAATAAAAAATTGCAAAAAAATGCACCCCCTAAGGGAGCCTCAGCCAGGGGTGACGATAGGTGATTTTGGGAGGGCCAGGCTTAGAAAATCACGTTATAGGGGTCCCAGATGAAGGCAAGAATTCCCGCCAGGATCATATTGCCTTCAATCAGGGATTCGAGCATCAGGCTGGATTCCAGGTGGTCGCGGTGGTAGAGGACGAGATAAGCCAGCATATAAAACCCGCACAGACTCAGGGAGTAACCCAGGGAGGGGATGACCCCGCGCCAGGCGGCCCCCAGCACCACGGCGATAAAGACCATGGCACTCACAAAGAGCAGCGTGAAGGTGCGCTCCTTGCCTAAAGCGATGGCCATGGTTTCCTTGCCTACCACCCGGTCCCCCTCGATGGCCATGATCTCGAAGATGCCGGAGCGGATGAAGATCATCCCCGCCACGAAGAAAAAGGCGATGGCGGTGGCGCCGGAGATGGGCTGGTCGGAGCAGACTACCGGGATCAGCGCCGCCAGGACGCCCCAGGCCACCGCGGTGAACATGGTCTTGGAGCCGGGGATTTCTTTAAGGGTGGTGATGAGCGTGACCCGGGCGATGCGGTCCGGGATGATCTTGAAATTATAGAGCAAGCCGATGGCGCTCATCACCAGGATAAAGGCAAAAGGCACCAGACCCAAATAAGCTCCCAAGATTAAGGCCATGAACGCTGAAGCCATGCCGGTAACCAACAGAAAGCGCCGGTGGCGGCCATAAAACATGGTCTGTACCGGGTCGTTGAGCTTTGAGGCCTTGTCGGTAAAATGGTTGAGCAGGTGCATGGAATAGACATAGAAAAAGGCCACGAAAAAATAGATAAACTGAGGTTCCACTTGCTGAAGCAAGGACGAGACGTAACTGAGGGAACCGGCGCCGGTGGCCACATAAATATTGGATTTAAGGAAAAAGCGCCAGGCCCGGTACAGATAGTTGGTCCAGGAGCCGGGGCGAAAGGCCCAGGCATGTTTCAAGGTGTTCACCACATTGCCGATGAGCCAGTGGGGCGTGGAAGCGCCGGCGGTCACCGCTACCGCTTGATACCGGCTCATCTCCACCAGGTCCAGTTCCTGTTCGGTCTCCACATGGTAAGTAGGAATCCCGGTCCCCTGGGAGATCTCCACCAGTCTTTGGGTATTGCCGCTGTTGCGCCCTCCCACCACCACCAGGGCTTCCGCCTGCTGGGCCAGCTCCTGGACCTCGGCCTGGCGGGAGGCAGTGGCATCACAGATGGTGTTATAAATCTGGACCCGGGAAAACCGGCCGGTAATTTCCTGGACCCGGGCCTCGAACTGGCACTTGCTCTGGGTGGTTTGGGCCACCACGATCAATTCAGACAGGTCCGGAAGGTCCGCCACATCCTGGGAGGTGGAGACCACGTAGCCCCGCCCCTCGGTATAGCCCAGCAAACCCCGGACCTCCGGATGATCGGCATCCCCCACGATCAGAGTGGCGGAGCCCTTGGCGGCCCAGCGCCGGATGATGGCCTGCACCTTGGCCACCCGGGGGCAAGTGGCGTCGATGATCTGGCCACCGCCCATCTCCAGCAGGTGCCGTTCCTGGGGGGGAATGCCGTGAGCCCGGATCACCACCAGTCCCGGTGGCACGGCTTCTCCGGGTTCAAGGATCGAAATCCCCCGCTCCCGCAAGAGTTCCAAGACCTGGGGGTTGTGGATCAACGGCCCATAGGTGTAGATCTTGGTCTGTTTTTCATTGATGGCCTTGAGGACCAGTTCCAAGGCCCGCTTGACGCCGATGCAAAACCCGGCGGTTTCGGCCAGGACTACCTTCAACGAGGACTTCCTCCCACTCCGGCGGTGTGCGAACCCGGCGCCTTAAGATAGCGAGCCATCTGGCCCGCTACCATTTCCCGGCCGGCATCCTGCAAATGAACGCCGTCATCTTGATAAACCGGCTGCGTCCTTGCGCACAACACGTTTCTGAAGTCGATAAAGTAAGGTTTGTTTTTCAGCCGGTCAGCCAAGGCCCGGTCGATAATCTCAAAGTTGTGGCGCAAGGCCAGGTGCTTGGGCAAACTCACCTCTTCCTTTTGATTGACCGCGGGCGAGACCTGGTCGGTCTCCACCCACCAGAAGGGCTGCCAGAACAACAGGAACTTGGCCCCGACCCCCTGGGTCACTTGGTTTACATAATCATAGCGTTTTTCCACCGAATCCACAAACTTCAGGAGTTGAGGGTCGTCGTCCTTCAGGGGGATAACCCCTTGCCGGATTTTATCGTAGAGTTCGTAGGTAAAGGAGGCATACATGGCGGCATAGAAGGGTTTGAGAAAGCCGAAATAACTGTGGTGGTACGATTCGATGAGACCTTTCAAGCGGCGATAGCCCAGATGAGCGTAAGGTGTGCGGCTTTGGGCAAAGTAAGTGCAATCATTGGCGCCGTCATAAAAGATGATAAGATCCGGAAGCGTCGGCTGCTCAATCATGGCCTTTTCCAGGTACTTGGCCTCCATGAGCGAGTTGAAGCTGGGCTCCCCAAAATTGATAAGATAGGCCGGCAAGCGCGGTTCGACCTGATTAAGGTCCCGGGCCAGGAAGCTGGGAATGGTCTTGGCGTCGTCATCGGTGGCCCCTTTCATGGTGGAACCGCCGAATAACCAGATGAGCCGGGATTTTTGACGGTCCGGGGCCGGAGGATTATTGGCGGTGGGCCGCGGCGCCCCCTCACTCACGAACAGGGTATAGGGATCATAACGGACGGGATCGCAATCCCGGACCTGTCCATAGATCAGATAGTTGCTCCCCATGATGATCAAAAAACTAAAGATTTCGACCGCAATCACAACGGCGATGACCCATTTTAATCCGGTGAACATGAGATGGAAGATGCGTTTCATCCGGCACCTTTTCTTCCCGAGTTAATTTAACTATTATAACAAATTAACCGGGACTCCGGCAGAAGCGTTAGATTAATTAATTTTCCCAATAATAACATGACGTTTTAAAATTTCTGCCTTCTTCTGACCGATCCCCAAAACCTTTTCGTGCAATTCATCGACCTGCTTGAAAGGACCATGGGTATTCCTATACTCCACAATCCGGCGCGCCAAGGCTGGGCCGATGCCTGGCACTGCCTCCAGGTCCTCGGCGCTGGCCCGGTTGAGGTCAATGGGCAATCCCAGGGTCAACAGTTGTGTCCCCGGCATAACCGTCAGGCGATAGCCACCAGACGGCCCTACTTCCACCCGGCTGCCACTGGCGATTTTCTTATCCTTATCCGGCGCGGTTCCGGCCGCCCCAGCCCGTTGCCAGACGTCTCCCAGGCTAGGCGGGGCAGGGAAGAAGTAGACCCCGGGATGCTCCACCGGGCCGGTAACTTCCACAAAGGCCAGATTCATGATTCCGGGCGGGGGAGGGGAGGGGGAGAACAGCCAGTGTGCCCGCCAGGCGTAAACCAAAAGCAGGGCGGCTCCTAGAAGAAGGATGACGCCCAGTTGAGACCGGCTGAAATAAGGCAAGGGCTTCATGAAGGGGGCAAAAGGGAAAAAGGCGAAAAGGCGAAAAGGGGGAAAAAAGAATCCGACTGCATCACTCGTTAGTTTTCCTCGTGGTTGGGCTCGGAAAAGGGAAGAGGAACAGCCAAAGTGGCGGGCATCTTCCTTTTCGCCTTTTTCCCTCTTCCCCTTTTCCCCCTAAATTATTTATGTTCATCCCGGAAGAGTTTATAGTTGATGGAATCCACCAACGCCTGCCAGGAGGCGTCGATGATGTCAGAAGCCACTCCCACGGTGTTCCACCAGGCATGCCCGTCCCGGGAGATGATCAGGACCCGCACCATGGCCCCGGTGCCCCGCATCCCCGGCAACACCCTAACCTTGTAGTCTTCCAGGATGACTTCCGTCAGCCGGGGATAAAACCGCACCAAGGCCTTGAGCACCGCATTATAGAGCGCGTCCACCGGACCGTTGCCGAACGCCGCGGTGTGCACTTCGTGCATCCCCACCCGCACCCGCAGGGTGGCTTCGGGCACCGGGGGCTCCAAGCCTTTCCCCTTCTCATCGATGACCCGGTAGGATTGAAGCTGAAAATATTCCTTATGCTGGCCCAACGCGGCCCTGAGGAGCAATTCCAGGGAAGCCTCGGCGTCTTCGAACTGAAAACCCTGGGACTCCAGTTCTTTGACCTTGTCCAGGATGGTCTTGATGTTGCTGTCGAAGGGTGGCAGTTCCAGCCCCTGCAATTCCAGACCTAGCAACTGCTTCAGCTTATCCATGGCCAGACGTACCGCGGCATCGTGGCTCCCTAAATCCAACCCCAACTCTTGGGCCTTCATTAAAATGTTGCCCCGGCCCGACAGGTCGGAGACCGGGATCACCCGGGCATTGCCCACCAGGGTCGGATCGATGTGCTCATAGGCCTTGGGGTTGCGCTTCACCGCCGCGGCGTGGATGCCGCCTTTGTGGGCAAAGGCGCTCTTGCCCACGTACGGCTGATAGCGGTTGGGGCGCACGTTGGCGGTCTCGTAAACGAACCGGGAGACCTCGGTAAGGCGTGTCAGGTTGCCGGCTCCGAGGCATTCCACCCCCATCTTCAACTGGAGGTTGGGGATGATGGAGCACAGATTGGCATTGCCGCAGCGTTCCCCCACACCGTTGATGGTCCCCTGCACCTGGCCGCACCCCAGTTGCACCGCGGCGATGGAGTTGGCCACCGCAAGTTCCGAATCGTTGTGGGCGTGGATGCCCAAAGCCGTCTGGGGCAAGCGTTCCTGCACCACTTTAATGATCCCGATCAACTCGCTGGTCAAGGTGCCGCCGTTGGTGTCGCACAACACCAGGATCTGCGCGCCGCCGTCCAGGGCCGCCTGCAGGGACTTCAGGGCATAGTCCCGGTCTTCCTTAAACGCGTCGAAGAAGTGCTCGGCGTCGTAAATGAGCTCTTCCACCCGGGGTTTCAGATAGGCCAGGGAACCGGCGATGAGCTCCAGGTTGCGTTCCGGGGTGGTTTGTAAAATTTCCTTGACCTGGAACAGCGACGACTTGCCGAAGATCGTCACCACCGGCGCCAGGCTGATGAGCAACTCCTGCATGTTGGCATCGCTCTCCGGTGGCCTACCCTTGTGGTGGGTGCTTCCGAATGCTGCGATGCGGCTGCCGTTCAAATCGTAGTTGCGGATTTCGGCAAAGAAATCCTTGTCCTTTGGGTTGGAGCCCGGCCAGCCGCCTTCAATGTAATGAATACCCAACTGCGCCAGTTTTTGGGCGATGCGAATTTTATCGGCCAAAGACAGATTGAAATCCTCGGCCTGGGTGCCGTCTCTCAGAGTGGTGTCGTAGATTTTCACCTGGCGCATAATGGGGCCTCTTTCAAAGTTCAAGGTTCAAGGTTCAAGGTCAGGGCTCAAAAGCGATAACTTCGAACTTCGAACCTTGAACTATCTTTTCTTCGGTGGCGGCTGATCCAGCCCAAACGCGTCGTGGAGCACCCGCACCGCCAATTCGCCGTACTTATCCTCGACGACGCAGGAAATCTTGATCTCCGAAGTGCTGATCATCAGGATGTTAATGTTTTCCGCAGCCATGGCTTCGAACATCTTGGCCGCCACCCCGGCGTTGTTTTTCATGCCCACGCCCACGATGGAGACCTTGGCGATGTTCTCTTCGCTCAAGACCTTCTCGGCCCCGACATCGGCGGCCACCGGCTCGACAATTGCCAGGGTCTTTTTAAGATCACCCTTGGGCACGGTAAAAGTAAGATCGGTATGGCCCTCGATGCTGGTATTCTGGATGATCATATCCACTACGATGTTGGCGTTAGCCACCGGCTGGAACAGGTGCATCGCGACGCCGGGGCGATCGGGAACCCGGGTGATGGTGACCCGGGCGTCATTTCTGCTGAGCGCCACACCGGATACCGGCACAATTTCCATCTCTTCATCCTCCTCCGTCACCAAAGTGCCCGGCTCCTCGGAAAAACTGCTGCGTACCACCAGGGGTACGCTATAACGCCTGGCAAACCCCACGGACCGGATCTCCAGAACCTTGGCCCCCATGGAGGCCAGTTCCAGCATTTCGTCATACGAGATGCGCTCAAGTTTGCGGGCTTTGGAGTAGACGCGGGGATCGGTGGTGTAGACCCCGTCCACGTCAGTATAGATTTCGCAAAGGTCAGCTTTTAAGGAGGCGGCCACGGCCACTGCAGTGGTGTCGGACCCACCCCGGCCCAACGTGGTGATGTTGCCCACTTCGTCCACGCCCTGAAAGCCGGCCACGGTGACGATGCGATTTTTCTTCAATTCTTCCTTAATACGCGCGGTGTCAATGCCGATAATCCGGGCCCGGCCGTAAGCGCGGTCCGTGTAAATCCGGGCTTGATGGCTGAGCAGCGAGGTGGCCGGCACACCCTGGGACCTGAGAAACATTGAAAATAGAGCCACGGTCACTTGCTCGCCGGTGGCTAAGAGCACGTCCAATTCCCGGGGGTCCGGGTCCTCGGCCAGTTCCGTGGCCAGTTTAATCAGGCGGTCGGTTTCCCCGGCCATGGCCGAGAGCACCACCACCATTTTGTTGCCGTCCCGCCACCCTTTGGTCACCCGATTGGCTACATTGGCGATGCGATCCGGGTTGGCCACCGAGGTGCCGCCATATTTTTGTACAATAATAGCCACGCTTGCACTCCAGTAAGTTATAAATCAATAATTATATCTCATCATTAAAAAAAGCAAACCCCGGTGGCACAGGTTTTCAACCTGTGCGGACGCGGATATTTTTTGTAATGGCGGACCTGCGTGTCCGCCTTCAGCCAAGAGAACAGGTAAATTTTTCCATTGACGATGGTGCCTAATGGATGGTATTAATGAAAAAAATCACAAGTGAAGGAGGCCAGTTCCATGGCTGCAAAATTGATCAAAGGGGCCGAAGTGGCCGCAGAGATACGCGAAGAGTTGAAAAAAGAAGTAGAGGAACTCAAAGCCAAACATAATTTAACCCCGGGACTGGTCACCATCCTGGTGGGCGAAGACCCCGGCTCCGTCAGCTACGTCACCGCCAAGCAGAAGACCTCCCACGAGTTGGGCTTCTATTCCATCCAGGACAACCAGGCCCCGGACATCACCGAAGCCGCCTTGCTGGCTCTGATCGAGAAATACAACAAGGACCCCAAGATCCACGGCATCTTGGTGCAGCTCCCCGTGCCCAAGCACATCGACTCCAACAAGATCCTGTATGCCATCGACCCCAATAAAGACGTTGACGCCTTCCACCCGGTGAATGTGGGCCGCATCCTCATCGGCAACTACGCTTTTCTGCCTTGCACTCCCGCGGGCTGCCAGGAACTCATCTATCGGGCTTATGGCGACCCCAAGGGCAAAGAAGTCGTGGTGGTGGGCCGCTCCAATATCGTGGGCAAACCCATGGTGGCCATTATGATCCAGAAGCGGCTCGGCGCCAACGCCACCGTGACCTGCGTCCACACCGGCACCCCCAAGGACAAGATGATCGAACACTGCCGCCGGGCCGACATCCTCATCGTCGCTGCGGGCGTGCCCAAGTACATTCAGGCTGATTGGATCAAAGAAGGTTGCTGTGTCATCGACGTCGGCGTCAATCGCATCGGCAAGAGCGAAAAGACCGGCAAAGCTATCCTGGCGGGCGACGTGGATTTCGAGGCCTGCTCTCAGAAAGCCTCCTTCATCACCCCGGTCCCCGGCGGCGTGGGCCCCATGACCATCACCATGCTCATGAAAAACACCGTCATGGCCGCCAAACTGTCCGTCGGCCTGGTGAAACTGTAAGAGTATATTGAGTGAGGTTTTTGGGGAGGGGGCTAAAAGGGGTTTTTATTAAGTCCCCTTACCCCTCACCAACCCTCCAAAAATCCCTTATAGGGGAAATGTAGGGGCGGGTTTTAAACCCGCCCCTACTATTTTTCCTCAGTGCGAAAACGCGATCTCCGGGTAGACTTCTTCCGGGTCGAAGGCTTTGGGGTCCGCAATCTCCCACCCCTCGGGGGTGAGGTGCCGGAAAAAGCAGGACGCGTAGCCCAGTTCGCAGGCGCCGCCGGCAGGCCGCACCTTCAGGAGCAACTGGTTGCCCCCGCAGGACAGACGCACCTCCAGGACTTCCTGAAAATGCCCTGAGGCCTCCCCTTTAGCCACCACCTTGCGTTTGTGGGGGTGGTAATAATGGACCCGGCCTGTGGCGGCTATAAGCGAAAGCGCCTCTTGATTCATCTCTACCAGCATCAACACCCCGCCGCTCGCCGCGTCCTGGATGACCGCCGGCAGCCGTGTTTCGGCGGGCAGCGGCAGCCACTGGGGCAAGCTGGACCATAATTTCTGCACCCCTGTCCTCCTTTCTCACCGGGCTTAAGGCGCTCCGGACCCTCACAAGGGAAAAATCAATTTTCCCCCTCCCCTTTTTTAGCACGGGTCGGGCCGATCCAGGTTAAATATTTCCCCTAAGAACATTAAGGTAGAAAAAATCTTGACATATTTTGTGGGGAGATGGTATTTAGGCGTAAGGCAAAGTGAAATTGCGCACAAATAATGGTCCAAAATAGGGAGGAGGAAAAGATGGCGAGACTTGAGTATATTGAGTTTTATTACAGCACCAAGCATAAACCCGTAGATAAATATAAATGCGATAACGCCAATGTATTGAACCTGCTGAAGAGCTTGGAAGCCAAGGGGGTGGAAACCTCGGCCATCGATCTGGCGGACGTTGCCGATCCCTTCAAGCAGTATCACAAGGCCTCCAGCGGCCCCGCTTCCGATAAGCGCCCCGTTTTTGGCGAGGTTCGGGGTTCCGATTATAAAGAGTACTTCGGCAAGACCATCCCGGCCCTTTGCTGCTATGTCAAAAAGGGCGACAGGGCCCCGGTGGAAGTTTTTCCCCGTGGTGACAAAAAACTGGGGCGGGAATATCTCATTGAGGAATTCTTGGAAAATTATATCGGCGAGTTGGAAGGTCGGATCGAATCCCCCGAAGCCAACTAGCCTTACTCCCTTGTCAGGCCCCACCTTGACCGGTGGGGCTTTTTTTGTCTTGTCCCGCTATATAGTTAGATAATGCGCCTCGCGCATTATGAGAAGTTTAGTGTGGCGGGCCTCTGTGCCCGCCGTCCTTATTGGCACAGGCTTCTATCGGCTGCCTTTAACACCCGCCGAAGCCAGTTCCTTCAACACCTTGGCATACACCTCATAAGCGGGCCGCCCGAATAACACGAAGCGCACCCGCTCAATTTCCGGGTGTTGGGCCAGGTAGTCGGTCACGGCGGTGAGGGCTACTTTGGCCGCGTCGTCCATAGGATAGCCGTAAACGCCGGTGGAGATGGACGGAAAGGCCAGGGTTTTCAGGCCCTTTCCCGACGCCAGCCTTAGGCTCTCCCGGTAGCACGACGCCAAAAACTCCGGTTCCCGGTGCAAGCCGTCCTTGTAGACCGGGCCCACGGTATGAATCACGTATCTGGCCTTGAGGTTGCCGCCCGTGGTGAGCCTGGCCTCCCCCGTGGGGCAGCCCCCCAGCTGACGGGCCTCCGCCTCGATAGCCGGCCCTCCGGTGCGGTGGATGGCGCCGTCCACCCCACCGCCGGGAACCAGGCGGGAATTGGCGGCGTTAACGATGGCCTCCGTGTCCTGCTGCGTAATATCGCCTTCCACCAACTCCAGGACGGCTTGCCCGACCCTCACTTCCATGACTGACCTCCACACGGTGAGGGGAGGCAGGGGAATCACCTGCGACCCCCGACCTCCCCTCAAAATACTTGTTTCCGGGTTTTTATGCGGGGATAAGGCGGTATGGCGCCGCCCGTTTGGCCCATTCGCTGCCGGGAAATTTGGCCATCAAGGTTTCATAGGCTTGCCGCAAAGGTTTGGGGTCGTGGCTCGCCTTGTAGCGGGAGACCCCCATGAAAAAGACCGCCTCCGGCGCAGCCCCGCTGTCGGGGTATTCCCGTAAAACCTCCTCAAACATGCCCTGGGCTTCGGGATGTTGCTCGGCGTTGAAGTACCACTTGCCCTTGGCCACCATGAACGTGGGGATAAATTCCTCCGGCGGCAGAAAGCCCACCACCTGATGGGCCTCGTTGCCATCGGCATCCAGGACGAAAATGGCCGGAGTCCATTTAACCTTAAACTGCTCTACCAGGGCCGTGTTCGAGGTTTCGATCTGGACCGGCACAAAATTATAATCCACAAACTTGATCACCTTCTCGTTAGGGTACGTAACCGCACCCATCTGCTGACAGCCGATTCACTGGGGATTGAAAAAGTCCAGGAGAACGGGCTTTTTCGTCTGCCTGGCAATCTCCTTGGCTTTGGCCAGGTCATCCAGCCAACAGATATTCAGGGCCATGTTAATTCCTCCTTTCCGCATAAGGCTGATGCCCCCTGTTGCCAAAACATAATCATTCTAAGATCAATGGCAAGGGATAGGCGAGGGTTCAACGCTTGAGCTTTAAAAGCATCTTTGCAGCCATTGCACCTCGCATTTGCCATGATTATTTTATGTAAAAAACCAAGGGAGGCTCGCCATGGGAAAATGTTTTGTTAAGGAGACGGAAAGGCGAGAATTGGATTCTTATGATCTGATCACTGTCTTGGGTTTATTAAAAGAGTATGACTGGAAGGAGATCTGGCGTCGTTACAGCAGCGGCGCAGCCCCGCAGGGCAAGATCGATTTGATGCTCAGCACCGAAAGCTATTACCTGGAAATGACCCTGGAAAGTTTAACTTCCCTGGCCGTATCTCCCAAATATCAGGCCAGCCCCAACCTGATGCAGTCCCTGATTCGCCGCATCCTCTGCGGCCACCGCCACGGCCTCATCGTGGAGAAATTGCGGAGTTATGGGGTGCCCATCTCAGACGACACCCAATTGAACCTCTCCTGCTCGGTGGGGACCATCGGCGCCGACCTGGTGGTCAATCGCGTCGGCAACGCCCCGGAATACCGCTTCCGCAAGTTCGGCACCAGCAGGGTGGAGCAAGATGAGCAGCGTCCTCTGGATCATTACGACTTGGTTTCCATTCTCTATCTGGCCCAACAGAATCGCACCGAACAGGTGCTGAACCGCTACGTGCCCCAGGAAATCCTCAACGAAGGCGCTCCGGGCGAGCAGGTAGTGCGGTTCAACAGTGAAGCCGGATTGCACCGGGTGGATTTTTTCTTTCAGAAGATCCATAATGACGTCCCCCGGGGCGTCCCGGAACGGGGCAATGTCTCCTCCAGCACCATGCACCAGGTGGTGCGGCGGCTGTTCGCCGGTCACGCGCCTGAGCTTACGGCCAAGGAACTTACGGATAAGGGCATACTCATTACCACGGAGGAGGTCACCGGGGAATTCACCCTGGCCCGCATCCTCAACGACAACTTTATTGAGATGAATTTTAAGCGTTAAAGGAGGAAGTCATGGCCGTTGCCGCAAAACCAATCCCGGAAGGATACCATACCATTACCCCTTACCTGGTAGTGCAGAGCGTCGCTGACGCGATGGCCTTTTACCAGAAGGTCTTCGGCGCGACCGAACGGTACCGGCTCTCCGGCCCCGATGGCAAGTCCGTCATACATGGCGAGCTCCAAATCGGCGACTCGATTTTCATGTTGGGCGCTGAGGACCCTTCCTCGGAATGCAAATCGCCTCTAACTTTACATGGGTCTGCCGTTACGCTCTACCTCTACGTGGATGGTGTGGATGCCTTTTTTAACCGGGCCGTGGCAGCCGGTGCCAAGGCGGTGATGCCGGTTCAGGACATGTTTTGGGGCGACCGCGTGGGCACAGTTGAAGATCCTTTCGGGCACCGTTGGTCGGTCGCGACCCATACTGAGGACCTATCCCCGGAAGAAACCACCAGGCGTGCCGTGGAATTTTTCTCTTCAAAAGCCTGAAAAGTTCCCCTGAAGATTTTAGGCCGCGCAAAAGGCGGGTATCAACCCGCCTTTGCCCTTCGCTCGAAAACCTACTCCACAATGCTTACGGCGCAGCCCTTGGCGTTCTGCACCACTTTATTCGTTATACTCCCCAAGAGCAGGGCCTTGGCCATGCCCATGCCGCGGCGCCCCATGACGATGGTATCGAAATGTCCTTCCTCGGCTTCGCTCAGGATATCCTCGGCCACGTCATAATATTTAGGCTTGAACTTGTTGACCACCGCGTTCTTGGGGATTCCTGCCGTGGTTAAGTGATTATGAGCCTTTATTACCAGGCCCTGCCATTGCTTTTCCTGTTCTTTCTGCCAGCTACCCACCAGCCGCTGCCGGGATTCCTTCTCCTGGTCGCTCAGGATGTGACCGTCATCCCAGAACGCCGGTGGTAGACCCGACAGAACGTGTAAGAGGGTGACGTGCACCCCCGGGGTGCGGCCGAAGGTTTCGGCCACGTAGTCCACCGCGCGCCAGGCCCCCTCCGAACTATCCAGGGCAATTAACACCTTATGGGCCATGACTGCCTCCTTTTCCATAGATAAGGCACATTTTAAACATCTCCGGGAGTGGATGTCAACCGGTGGCACAGGCTTTCCAGCCTGTACTAAATCAGGCAGCCTTATGCCACATTATTACCGCAACCATTTCAAGAAATTAAACCGAAAACGGCAAACGGAATACCGAATTTTTACAAAATCCTTGCAATGTCTTGCCCCGGGCCATAAAATTCCCCCTGAGGAGTACGACCGATGGCCCTCCCTGAAGACACCTCGTCCCTGACGACAACCGGCCAGGTGGAGCGGCTGTTGGCCACCATCGAGTTCTCCAAGGCCTTGGTGAGCGCCTATGATATGGAGACGCTCCTCACCGCCATCCTAAACCGCATCAAAGCCATCATCCCTGCCCAAAACTGGTCTTTGCTGCTCATCGACCCCCAGACCCAAGAGCTCTACTTCGCCGTGGTGGTGGGGGTGGCCCCGGAGGCGGTGAAGGATATCCGCCTGAAGCCCGGGGAAGGCATCGCCGGCGCCGTGGCCCACACGGGCACGCCCATCTTCATCCCTGAAGTGGATCAGGACTCTCGTTTTTCCGCCCGGGTGGATACCACTACCGGCTTCGAAACCCGCTCCGTCATCGCCCTGCCTCTGCTGGTCCGGGGGGAAGTTATCGGGGTGTTTGAAGTAGTCAATGTGGAGGACGAAAGGTATTTCCGGGAAAAATATCTACCCCATCTGACCATCCTGGCGGACTATGTGGCCATCGCAGTGGACAACGTCCGCAACTTGCAAAAGCTCGAGGCCCGCACCTTTATCGATGAGGTGACGGGGTACTACAATTCCCGCTATCTCCTCCATGAACTGGACCGCCTCATTCCCCAACACCTGAACCGGAGTGACCCTTTCTCCCTGGTCTTTCTCGACCTGGACAACTTCAAGAAGGTAGTGGACACCTACGGACATCTCCGGGGCTCGAAAGTCCTGGGCCAGGTGGCCCGGGTGATCAACGGGGTGCTGGGGGGCGACGACAGCCTGGTGCGCTACGGCGGGGATGAATTCGTCATCCTCTTGCCTCATCGCTCCCAGACGGAAGCCTTGGAGATCATCCGCCGCCTGCGCCGCACCCTCAATGCCACCCCCTTGCTGCAAGATGAAGGGCTGGAAGTTAAGGTCACGGCCAGCTACGGCATCGCCACCGTGCCCGAGGATGCCCAAGACCGCGAGAAGTTGCTGCTCATTGCCGACCGGGCCATGTTTGGCAGTAAAGGCCGGGGCCGGGACCGCATCATGGTGGGCCAGGATCTGGTCCCGGTGGAGGATGGCTAAGGGTAATGCTGTTCACTTGTAGGGGTGGGGTCCTGGTTTCAAAAGTGCCACGGGCTGGGCGGGTGAGGGGGAAATAACCTCTTTTCCGCTCCGAATAATACCTCGGATCGGCAAAGGGGAGGTCACTTTTTCAGCAGGCGAGGCAGTCCGAAAAGCACGAAGGCCACGGGAATCAGGACCTTGAAGTCCGTCAGGCTCCCCATAATACCAGCCAGCCGGCCGCTGAGACCAGCCAAAAAATCCGCCAGGCTCTCGGACCAGGTCAGCTCCGTGGCCTCAGCCGCGTTGGCCTGGGTCAGAAATTCCGCCAGTTTGGTCTGGTCCAGTTCCGGAAAGAGGTCCGTCAGCGTCTCCGACAGGGTCAGCAATGACGCGGGCGCCACGATAGCCTGAGAGTCAAACAGCACCAGGACGCTCCCCGTCAGGGGTTGAGTCTCCACCGCCTGAATGCCCGGAACGGACTTAAGGCGCGTTTGGATGACCGTACCCAGGTCCGGGTTAGCCTTCAGCCCAGCGACCTTGAGCCTGACCCGCCCGGGTATGGCATGAACAATCTTGATGTCTCCGTCCGCCATGCTGCGTCAGCCTTTAGCTCTTATGAATGTCCGCGGCTGCTCCCCCGGCGACGTGCTCGGCCTTGGCTTCGGCATAGAGATCGCTAACTTGTTCGGCGGCTTCCGCGGTATATTCCGTTAACTTTTCCACCAGAGTGAATCCGCCTTTGATGGCAGCCTTGGCCAACGGCCGGATGACCGTGACCACCACTGGCAGCACCACCGGGACCGCCACCGCCACGCCGATGCCGATCAGAATGTTGGTGGGATTCATTTTCAGACTATCCCAAATTGCCACGCTGAACCTCCTTTATTTCAGCCCGTCAAGCTCCAACTGGCAGGGCGGCGGGTGTGCGCGCCCATCCAACCGGAATCCACCGGCCTCATAGACCAAGAACCTTAAAAACTTTCCTTACATTAATTAATCTCTTGAACCTGAACTGTCAATAGAATTATGTTGTTCAAACGGACCCTTGCTTCAAGCTTCCATCGATATCTTGAGCGGTAAGTATCCCACGATGCCTTTGGTGCTGTGGCCGGCCTCGGCTGCTTCCGGTCGGGTCGCCGTGCCGATGGAGCGATCAACCTTGCCGGAGTGGACCAGCGTAGTCACCCCGGACTGCGAGGCCCGGAAAGCAAAGCGTCTTATATGGTCCCTTAGGAGCGCCAATCTTTCCCGCACCCGCAAGTCAAAATAGAAGGGACTCTCCATGAACATGGCCACCAACTCTCGTTTCTTCAGGTGAAGCTTCATCTCCAGACTTTACCTCCAAAAGCGGCCGCCGGAACTTGACAGGAATTTTTCTCTAAGTCATTCGGATCAGACGATTTGTCATCGGCCGTCAGGTCAATCTGTCTAACGGCATTCCATCCCTCGACTGTAATCCGTATTCGACCTGCTCTCCGGGTTCTGATCCGAACAAGACTAAGCAGCCATCTACCGCAGCCTGGTCAGAGGGGGAATGCCTCGTGCGGCTGGACCTGGCCGGGTTGACCCGTTTGCGTTTCGCATTGCTGGCCAAGATAATGGTGGCGACCATAGCGGGCATGCATATAACCGCAACCCAACCAAGGAAGATCACCAACCATTCCTGTGGCATCATCCTGCTCCCTTACCTTACTCTTGCATTCTCCATAATCCGGTCTCGGGGGCACAAGAAATTGCCTGAAAATTTACAATAAATATATTTTTAATAGGTTTAATCTTTGTTAATTTATGATTATCGTCACCTGGGGGCCGCCCCTTGATCCTTTCTTGCATCAGCCCCTTGCATCGCCGGCCTCATTAGGCTAATTTACCCTTAAAGAATAGCTTCTCCTTCAAAGACGCATCCCATGTGGCTCTATATCCTGAAACGTCTGGGTCTGATGATCCCTCTCCTCCTGGGGATCACTCTGATATCCTTTATGGTTATCCATCTGGCGCCGGGGACCCCCACCGACATGCAGACCACCCTCAATCCCAAGGCCTCCCTTGAGGCCCAGAAGCGCCTGCGGGAGCTCTACGGTCTGGATAAGCCCCTCATGGTGCAGTACTGGGATTGGCTGTCCCGGCTGTCCCGCCTGGATTTCGGCCGCTCTTTTTCTCCGGACCGGCGGCCGGTATGGGACAAGATCAAGGAGCGCATCGGCATCACCTTGGGCCTCAACCTCATGAGCTTGATCATTATTCTGGCGGTGGCCATCCCCATCGGGGTGATCGCCGCCTACCTGGCCCACTCCTGGTTTGACAAGGGCACCACCCTCTTTGTCTTCTTCGGCTTTGCCATGCCTACGTTCTGGCTGGCCCTGCTCCTCATCATGTTTTTTGGGGTCTATCTGGATTGGCTGCCCATCTCGGGTCTCACCTCCCTCAACTTTGGTCAATTAACCCTTTGGGGCAAGATTCAGGACCTGGCTGCGCACGTTACCCTGCCGGTGTTGGTGGCGGCCTTCGGCGGCCTGGCCGGCATGTCCCGGTACATGCGGGGCAACATGCTGGAAGTCATCCGCCAGGACTACATCGTTACGGCCCGGGCCAAGGGGCTGCCGGAGCGGGTGGTGATCTTCAAACACGCCCTGCGCAACGCTCTGTTGCCGGTGATCACCATCCTGGGCTTAAGTGTGCCGGGGCTCATCGGCGGTAGCGTGATCTTCGAGTCCATCTTTGCCATCCCCGGCATGGGCCAGCTGTTCTACGGCGCAGTCATGGCCCGGGATTATCCCCTGGTAATGGGAGAACTGGTCATCGGTGCGGTGCTGACGCTTTTAGGCAACATGCTGGCAGACGTGGGCTATGCCCTCGTCGATCCACGCATTCGCACGGGGTGAGGTTGGACTTAAAGTCCCCCTTTGCAAAAGGGGGATTTAGGGGGATTTCAGCAGGTTATTGGATATCCCCCCTTATCCCTGCAAACGGGCTTTCGACAGTCCGTGGCTTCTTTTGCCGAAAACTGAAAACCAGCCCTTATGAGACAGAGAGAATTCTGGACCCACTTCAAGCGCAACCGCATGGCCATGACAGGCCTGGCCCTGGTCTTGGGGTTGTTTGTCGTGGCCATTTTTGCCCATTGGCTGGCGCCTTATGACCCCAATCACATTGACCTCAAGCAGGTGCTCATGCCTCCCAGCCAGGCCCACTTCCTGGGCACGGACACGTTAGGCCGGGACGTCCTCTCCCGCATCATCTACGGCTCCCGGATATCTCTGCTGGTGGGGTTCGTCGCGGTGGGCCTGGCCACCTTAATCGGCTTGGTGGTGGGGGCCTTGGCCGGGTATTACGGCGGCTGGGTGGATGCATCCCTCATGCGCCTGGTGGACCTGATGCTCTGCTTCCCATCCTTTTTCCTGATTCTGGCGGTGATTGCGGTGTTGGAGCCCAGTATCTGGAACATCATGGCGGTCATCGGGCTCACCGGTTGGATGGGGGTGGCGCGCCTGGTCCGGGCTGAATTCCTCTCTTTACGGGAACGGGAATTCATTACCGCAGCCCGGGCCCTGGGAGCCAGCGATGTCCGCCTGGCTTTGCGCCACATGTTGCCCAACGCCCTGGCGCCGGTGATGGTTTCCGCCACCTTGGGGGTGGCCGGGGCCATCCTCACCGAGAGTGCCCTGAGTTTTTTGGGCCTGGGAGTCCAACCCCCCGCGCCCAGTTGGGGCAACATCCTTACCGCCGGCAAAGATAATATCGAAATCGCCTGGTGGCTTTCCGTCTTTCCTGGGCTCGCCATCCTCATCACGGTGATGAGCTACAACCTCCTGGGGGAAGGTATTCGGGAGGCCATCGATCCACGCCTCAAAGGCTGACGACCCCCTACGGACGAGAGAGATCTGCCGGTTTTCCGCCCCTTCTTGGCCATTTCCGCCTATTTATCACCTTTTCCTCTGCCCTGCGACCTTGACAACTCAAGGTGGACTTCGCATGTTAATCAAAAGGCGGCGGATTTCGGATTGCGCTTTACCCAGTCACCTATTGGACCACGTCGCAGTCCAGGGAAATGGGTTACGCAGGTGGAGGTGAGCCCTCCTGGCCCAATCTTTTTCGGCCCGGTATTACCGGGAAGAGCATGGAGAAAGAAAAATAGCCACTTTATTTCCTGTTCTTCGTTCGAAAAAGTGAGGCAAGGAAATAATTCTTCCGGGCACCTCCCCAAAATCCTTTGACAATGAGGGAAGAATCTCTTAAGTTATGACTGTCGGGCGGCAAGTTTACTAATTCGCCACTAAGGGAGAGAGATATGAAGCGGACGTGGGTAAAAGTTGTTGCTTTAACACTGGCCCTGGCTATTTGCGGGGCGGGGACCGCATTGGCGGCTAAGAAAGCCGATCAACCTTTGGACGTTGGCAAAGCATTGTTGGATTCCTATGATCTGATCGAAAAGAAACAGTATAAGAAAGCAGATTTACTCCTGGACAAAATCCTCGTAGCAGATCCCGGCAATCCTCTGGCCTTGAATAACAAGGCTTCCGTCATGGTGGCGGAGAAAAAGTTTGACAAGGCCGACACTTACCTGAACCAGGCCCTGCCCAAGGCTAAGGGCTACATGGTCCAAGTAAACCGGGTGTGCTCCGTGGGAAACATCTGCCTGGCCTTCAAACCCGTTACCGGGGGTACCGGTAATCAGGATCTTGAGCCCTTAATCAAAATGAACATCGAAATGGTTAAAGGCTATATGACTTCTGGCCCCCTCCCGGGGAAGGGCCTGAGATAAGTAACGCCTGGCCGCCGCCCACAGGAGCTCCTGGGCCCCCTTACGGGGGCCTTTTTTTGTGCAGCCAAGGCCCTGGTTGGCGGAATTATCAGCGTTGCCGATTAATAAGCAAGGCTTTTATAGAGACACAGCGTGCCTCAACCCAGGCTGATCTGCTTTTATAGTAAGTGCAAAAAGGTTTTGCAAGAGGCTCATAAAGAATTGTTTCTAAAGTCCCCCTTTGAAAAAGGGGGGTTTGGGGGATTCAGTCCGGGAACTTTAAGTGACTGGATTATTTTTTATATTTGCCGGACATTTCCTATTTCTCTTTGCTCAAGACCTGGTCCTTAAGATAGCCCGCAAAAGCTTCGGCTTCCCGGGAACTTCTCAGATAAAGCCCCATATGCGCCTCGTCCTGGGGATAGTAACCCGGATAGCCCGTGGGCGCAGCGCCCCCGGGGCAGTGCACCAGAGCCGTCAGAAAGATGGCCGGAATAACTCTCCATTCCGGCTGGTCCGTAAGGGGTCCGGCCACCCGTTCCTCCACCGTGGCAATGACCCGGCGGGAGGCAGTGATGGCCAGGCGCCAGTCGGATACCCGGGGAATCAGAATATTGCCCTGGGAGTCCCCCGCGCCGCCATGCACGACGGTGACGTCCGGGGTCAGAGCCTGGACCACCACCAGATCTTGGCCGCTGAAGGGGTCGGGGATGACCCGGAAGCGAGGATTGACCTCAAGATACGCCGAGCCCAAAATACCCCGTACCGGCAGAAACGGCACGCCCATGCCCCCCGCCTGGAGAGCCCTCAACAGTGCCCCTCAGGGGTACTCCAGGCATTTAAGCCGGCCCTCCTGCACGGCAGCCCTAAAATGCGGGGCCATGCCATATTCCTCCAGCCCCACCTGGGCGAAATGCAGGCGATCAGCCACCTGTGCCCCCACGGCCAGGTCAACATTGAGACCCCCGGTGGGCACGGTGACCAGTTCCAGGCCGCGGCGGCCCTGGCGGATGAGCTCCCGGATCAGGGCCATGGGCGCGGCGTGGGTATGCCCCCCCAGGGCCATCAGGTCCCCGTCCTTGACCAGCGCGGCAGCCTCACTCAGACTAGTCCAGACAGGTGGCATCGTGGTTCCCCGGTATGGGATGGACCCCTAAACGAGCCAGCAGGTTAAGCAGGATTCGGGCTGTAGCCCCCCAGACCACTTCTTCGCCGTTCTGCCAATAGCAAACCCGGGTGGTGCGCCCCTGGAAGATATAAGGCCCCGAACTCCAGCGCTCCGGAGGGTAGAAGTCCGCCACCGGTAGGGTCAGCAGGCGCTTAACTTCCCGGGGGCTGGGCTTAAAGTCGTACGGATGAGGAATGAGGCCTACAAAGGGGGTGATATGGTAGCCGGTGATGGTGGCCACCCCGGCAAGCCAGCCCAGGACTTCCACCGTCCCGGGAGCGAGGCCGATCTCCTCAAAAGTTTCCCTCAGGGCCGTGGCCAACAGGGTTGAGTCCTCCGGGTCCTTAACCCCCCCGGGAAATGCGATCTGCCCCCGGTGGTCCTTCACCATCAAGGTCCGCTGGGTGAACAGCACCCGCAGTTCTTCTTCCTGCACAAACAAGGGCACCAGCACTCCGGCAGGCACTAAGCCCGGCTCCGGGGCCGGTGGCGCCAAATCCAGGGGCAAATGGTCTCTAAGGCGGGACAGGGCTGTCGGCGGCATAGTTCTTTTTTACCATGGACCAGAGTCCAAGGCAACCGACCGGGCCAAGCTCGGAAAGCGCCGTTCCGGCGATGCAGCAAACGCGGGGAAACGTTTGCAATGGCTTCGATTGACAAGCTAAACTGGGGACCTTATGTTGATTATAAGTCGGTCATGAATTCTTGCGACTGCAATGGCAGCCGGTACCTTAACCATGGAAAATTGCTTAAAGGGAGACATCTTACATGAAAGTGCAGGAATATATGCTCAAGGCGTTGAAAGACGCGGTCCAGATGGAGGTTGAAGGCCGCCAGTTCTATCTGGAGGCGGCCAAGAAGGTGAAAAGCGCCGGAGTCCGTGAGATCATGGAGTACCTGGCGGAATCGGAAAAATACCATATCGAGAAATTCAACGAGATCTACCGCAGCCTTGAGAAAGACCCGGGCTGGACCGAAACCATGGCAAACTTTGCCCCACCCCATCACGAGCCCTATGTCTGCGTCATGGCCATGACCAAAGATGAGCAGGGCGTGGGCGGCCAAGACGACCTTCAGGCCCTGAAGACCGGCATCAAGATGGAGGAGTGTTCCATCGACTATTACACCAAGCTGGCCAAGGAAACCAACAACCCCCTGGCTCGGCGCTTTTTCATGAGTATCGCCCACGAAGAAAGGGGCCACTATATGACCCTGATGGATATGCACAACTATCTGACCCTGCCTGAAGACTGGTTCTACGTCCATCAGATGAGCAACGTGGACGGGGCTTAATGAAAAACCGTTTTTAATTTTTGGTTAAGAACCATGGAGCCTGATAGGTCAAACCGAGAAACGAAAAACGAATAACGAAAATCGAGATTATGGAACTAACCGTCATCGGGTCCGGCACCGGGGTGCCCTCTCTGCGCCGGGGGTCGCCGTGCCTGGCGGTGAAGGCCGGCTGTCTGCTGCTGGTCCTGGATCTGGGCGCCGGCTCCTTGAGGGCCCTCTTGCGTAACGGCTTTAATTTCTCCGCTATCGACGTTCTGGCCCTGACTCATCTCCATCCCGATCATGTGGGGGACTTGGTCCCCTTTTTGTTCGCGACCCGTTACTCCCTGGGCTATACCCGCACGGAGCCCTTCCGGCTCCTGGCCGCCCGGGGCTTTGCCCGGTTTCACGGCCTCCTGAAAGAAGCCTTTGCCGGTTGGGTGGAGCCGCCCCAAGGCCTCATGGACTTAAAAGAGCTCGCCCCCGATGCCCCAGACTCGGTGCATGACCGGGACGTGGTCATCAAAAGCGCGCCCACGAATCACACCGCCGGCAGCCTGGCCTACCGGGTGGAGGCCCAGGGCCGGTCCCTGGTCTATTCCGGGGATACGGACGTCAGCGACTTCCTGGTGGATTTGGCCAAAAACGCCGACCTCTTAGTACTGGAGGCCGCCAATCCCTTTAAGGTCCAGGGCCATCTCACCCCCGCCGAAGCCGGCCGCCTGGCGGCCCAAGCTGGGGCAAGGCGTCTGCTCCTGACCCACTTCTATCCGCCCTGCGATGAGGTGGATGTGGTGGCGGACGCGGCAAGAGAGTTTCCCGGCGAGGTCCTCCGGGCCGAAGACGGCCTGAGGCTCACCGTCTGAGGTAGGCCGGTAAGCCCCGACCTCAAGCAATCCGCGGTGGGGCGGGCCTCCGTGCCCGCCATCATGAATAGAGTGTATGGCGACAGATTGTGAACCTGATATGACCCCCCATTCTGGAGGAATTTTATGAAAATTGCTCATCCTGCTCAACTCAAGCTTGGAATTCTCGTGGCCCTGGTGCTTTGTGCCCTTTGTCTGGTGGCTTGCGGTTCCCGGATCAACCAGGCCGACTTTGAAAAGATTCAAACCGGCATGACCATGGCCCAGGTGACCGCTATTCTGGGAGAGCCCACGGAATCCTCCAGCGTGGACGTGGCCGTGTTTTCCGGCACCGTGTCCACGTGGAAAGCCGGCGACGTCACCATCACCGTCCAGTTCGTCAACGGCAAGGTGGTGGCTAAACAACTATCCAAGTCTGACCAAAAGTAGTTACCCCGGCCGGGCTGCGAGTCTGCTCTTTTTCAATCTATTAATCAGAGCATGAAAGAAGTCCCCTCCTTTTCTCCCTCCCCCCTGATGGGTTTTGGTAAGGGAGGCGCCCAAGTTGAGCTTGGGCGGAAAATGGCGTTCCCGAGCTTTCGCTGGGGAACGAGGGCCAAAAGTTTTCATGGCTTAAAATCACCCTAAACTGCCCAAAAAATCGCTGAAAATGGCCGGGCGCGGGCCGGTTTTGAGGGCAAGTCCGGCACATGTGCCGGGACATTGCCGAGGTACCCTCGCCATATACCCGGTCTAAACCCGCGTGCAAGCGCGTTCCGGTCGAGGCGGTGCCAGGGTTGTCACGCGCTTGTCCCGCGCTGGTCCCGGGGTAAATATTCGGCTTTCGCAAAACTTAGCCAGTAATATCAACGGATTAATGGGGCGCCGGCATCCTTGTGCCGGGACGCGGTACAGGGGGGACGGCTGGAGCCTCCCCATTTTTCTCAGGTTGGAAAACCGTGATCCGCTTTTATCCCGGCAAGGCATGGAGACAGCATAAACTCTGGGGTGCGAGGCATCCAACAATGATAAGAAAGATGACAGGCTTTTCAAGCTGGCAGGATCAGGGTTGCGCGCCACTACCCTATAGCGTTTGCCATAAATTTATGCCGCTGGCTGATTTTTAAATCCCCCTAAATCCCCCTTTTTCAAAGGGGGACTTTATAAGTAATTCCTTATAGTTTACCCCTTTACCAAAGGGGGTTAGGGCAGTAGTGTCCGGCAGGGTTTTTGCTAAAGACAGATGCCGATGCAAATTCTTAAGCTATTTATTGCGCAATGCCTTAGGATTTGCAGATATTTGCCCTCTCCCCCAATGGGGGAGAGGGCAGGGTGAGGGGGAAGTGAATCGCAGACGAAGCCACCCCTCACCCTAACCCTCTCCCCTCGAAGGGGAGAGGGGATTTTGGTGGCACAGGCTTTTCAGCCTGGGCTGGCTTCTAAGGCCTGCGAATACCATTTTTGGCATTCCCGATATGGAGCGGTTTCTGCAAAATGCTTGCCGGACACTACTGGGGTTAGGGGGGATTTGGGGTGTTAAAGTATTTCCTATTACGGAAAAAACTTTTGAGCCTCTTGCAAATATCTCCCTGCCTGTCATTCTGAGGGAGCGAAGCGACCGAAGAATCTCATAAGTGGTTGAAAATACGAGATCCTTCGCTTCGCTCAGGATGACAAAACGGCTTTTTGCAAGAACCTCTTTTGGCAAACGCTATACCCTGATCAAATGCCATTCTGCCCTGAAAAGTTCTTCAGGCAGCGCCGTAGCCGTAGGGCGGCAAAGCGAAGCGCATCCCGCCTAACGATCTTTATCATGATTTATGGGTGATACCAAGTTGCGTCCATAGAAGTAAAAATAGCTTCGGTTTTGTAGGATCGTACCTGCATGTGCGGCCACCATGAGGGCGGACACATAGGTCCGCCCCTACAAAAACAAAATTACCTGTATGAGCGCAACTTGGTATGAGCCTAAAACTCATGTTCAACTGCTTGATCGTTATTGTCGAGGCGGGGTTTCCCCGCCCTTGAGCGTTCAGGCTGCCAATCAGAAGCTTGGGGCAGCTTGAGCCGCAAACCGCCCTTGTCCCCGCCACTCCCTAAGATTGATCGCACCCCTTTTGATCTCAAGATAGTGCATGCGCTCAGAGGTCCAGGCCCCGGCATTGGCAAAGACCTTGCCGTCCTCCATCATATGCAGGCCGTGACGGTGCGAATGGGCCAGGATGACAATATCGAAGCCTTTGCGGAAGAGATCCGAGGCCGCTGTCAAGTTGCGCGGCACATCAAAGTGAGGGCTTTCGGAACCGTGGGCTTTTTTATTGACGCCATAAAGCCACCATTCGAGATGAAAGAAAAGATGAAAGAACTGGGGCGAAATTTTCAGCAACTTTCCCAGGATCGTGGCGATCTGTTGGTGAAGTCTCGGGAAACGCTGGAAGCGGCGGTCATAACGATGTCCATGTTCTATGTGGATGCGCCGATCGCCGGAAACGACGTCTAAAAACGGCAGGGCCGCGCCCAGACAGGATTTGGCCAGGTGAGTTTCCCAATGCAGGTCATGATTGCCATGCACATAATAGACTTTATTGGTGCCCTGCGAGAGGAATTCTTTGATGCTTTTGAAAGCTGATTGAAGATCAACCGCTAATTTGGCAGCCGAAGATTGAAGAGAATCAAAGCCATCCCCATTTATGCACAGACTTGCCCCTTTTCTGCCAATATATTTCAAAAAGGAACGTAAATAGTCTTTTTTGTTAAAGGCGGGGTTACCGAGATGCAGGTCAGAGATGACACAGAGATGATCTTCGTTAATATAAATAGCACATTCCTTTATAGGTCGTTTAAGAAAGCTCAGACCGGTATTTTAATGGACAGGCAAGGAGGTCAGCCCAGACGACTGCAACCTGAGGAACTAAGATAAATTATAGCCGCAATATTATCAAGTCTTTTACGGCGATTTCAGACGATATCGGGAATATCCTTTAAATCAAATGTGTTATAAATTTTAATGAATTCCTCTGCTTCCTCTTTTTTCTTTGACTTAGTGCTTTACAAGAAAATATACTAAAAACGTCAGCCTACTGAGGCTCTTGCAAAAGTCTCCTTAACTGTCATTCTGAGGGAGCAAAACGACCGAAGAATCTCAAAAGTAGAGGAAAATACGAGATCCTTCGCTGCGCTCAGGATGACAAAAAGGTTTTTTGCAAGAGGCTCTACTGTTTGAGCATACTGAGTTTCGCCGCCCGTTCCCGCACCGCCTGAATTATTTGGGGCATAGTCGAACACGTACCCTGCTTGATGAGAAAACCGGGAATCGCCCCGCCTGGATCGGTAATGAGCCGGTAAATCGCCTTGGTTTGGTTGACGCCATACGGCTCCAGAATCCATTCGCCGGAATTTTCCTTCAGGTTGCCGATCACCAGCGCCCAGGAAGTCCGATAGTAATGTTCGGCCCCCCGGGTCTCGTCATTCACTCCCTTGGTGATGTACCAGCGGTTGCTGCACGGAAAGGGGAAATCCAGGTTGCTGTAATGAAACACGGTATATTTCCCGCCGGGAACGCGATAGTTGGCTGGGTTGGCGGGGGTACGGGGGAGTAATTTTTCCACCTCTTCGGCTCGGGTGGGATTCATTTTCACGATCTCGGGGACCTTCTCCGGCGCCACCGCCATACTGGCCTGGGTCCTGGGCATGAAAAACTTAAAACTATTCAGGTCGGTAATGATCTGCCACACAATCTCGGGAGGGGCGTTGATAATCGCGGTCATCTCGGCGCTTTTGAGGCTGGAGTCCGGTTTATCTTGGGCAGCAACTATGATCTCGCCTTTGTCTAATCTACTGCGAATTTCTTCCCCCGGCCCCGCCTGAGCGGCAAACCCCAGGGCCAGAATAATCGCCGCCACCCAAAGAAGCAGTGCGGCCCTCAACCAACCCCCAGCCCAGGATGTTAACCATGATCTCATAGCGCCTCGCCCTTTCGCCATCAGCCTAAATGTTGAAGCGAATCTCGATGATATCCCCTTCATGAATAATATAATCACGGTCCACCAGCTTGACCAGCCCTTTGCTCCGGGCCTCCTGCATGTTGAAAACCTGCAGGAAGTCGTCGTAATTGACGATATCGGCCTTGATGAACCCCCGGGCCAGGTCCGAGTGAATCTTGCCGGCGCAGGTCACGATGTCCGAATCCCGCTGCACCGGCCAGGCATGCACTTCTTTCTTATCGGCAGTATAGAAGAAAATGATTCCGGATTTTTTCAGGACCTGGGTGATGGCGTCGTTGAGCTCCGGCGCCTCCGCCACGATGAGAGTGGGCTTTAAACTCAAGGGGGCCAGGGTCCGAAGCAGACTCAATTCCGCCTCGGTGAAATCCCCGTCGCACAACGGCACTTCCTGCTCCAGATAATCCAGGCACTTCTTTAGAACCTCTTTTTCCGCCTCATCCACGGTCCGGTCCCGGCGAGCCTCCAGTTTTTCCATGTCCAGGATCAACAGGTCCCAAAGCCGCTCCCGGGCTACCAGGAAGCCGTCGCAGTGGCTGAAGTCATCGTTGGTGAATTCGACGTAAAACGGCGTGATTTTCTTGGGGGATAATTTCTGGTCCAGGGTAATAACGCGTTCATCCTGATACTTCACTTTGCCCTCGGGCAGGTCAAATCCAATGCTGCATATTTTCACTGACTTTTACCTCACATGCGCTGATGTATACTCATTGCCAAAAGAGCCTCTTGCAAAAATGCCGGACATGATGTAGTCGCAGGCTTTAGCCTATATGAGCACAGGCTGGAAAGCCTGTGCTACCGGCAAACTCATAAACGCCCAAATAAGATATTGACCGAAAAGAGACTTTTGCAAGAGGCTCAAAAGTTTTTTCTTATTAACCCCTCACCCTACCCTCTCCCACAGGGGAGAGGAGAATTAGAGGAAAAAACTTTTGGCAAACGCTATAGCCAATTTCTGCTGATTGGGGCCTCACAGAAAACCGGCAAGGCCTCGTGGACCCTGCCGGCATCTGGTGTTTTTTGGTCCAGCTCTCGATGGAATCGGTAGCTTACCGGTAGCCGCCGCCGCGTCCGCCGCCGCCGCGACCGCCACCACCACCGTAGCCGCCGCCACCGCCGCCGCGCCCGCCGCCACCACCACCGGCGCCGCCGCGGGCCTGAGGCCTGGCTTCATTCACTGCCAGCACCCGGCCCTCGACCTGACGGCCGTTCAGCATGGAGATGGCCTTTTGCCCCTCCAGCTTGGTCTCCATCTCTACGAAACCGAAGCCCCGGGGTTGACCGGTCTGCCGGTCAGTGATGATTTTAGCTGAAGCTACGTGGCCGGCCTCGGTGAAAAGCTCCTTGAGCTCGGTTTCAGTCATTTCCATAGGCAGATTGCCCACATATAATTTGATCACTGTCTACTCCTTAAGCGGCGACGCGATACCCCTGCCCCGATGGTGTCGCCCGACCCGATCTGGAGGAGAATTTGGTTATTCCTCAATAGTACCCTCTTCCTGCGCCTGGGGTTCTTCTGGAACTTCTTCTGAGGTGACCCGATTTTGGCGCTTTTTTAGCTTCTCATCGCTTTTCTGCTTCCGGGCGATTTCTTTGGCTCGTTTTTCCCAGCCATATCGGTTGCGGGCCACGGCTCACTCCTTGGGGTCGAGATGGCGGAACTCCGGGACCCAAGGGCCACCGGAGTTCCCAACCTCACGTGGTTACCAGTTAGAGCTTGGTGACGTTTTGCGCCTGCGGGCCTTTCTGGCCCTGGACCACCTCAAACTCGACTTCCTGGTCCTCTGCCAGGGTCCGGAAGCCTTCGCTCTGGATCGCGCTGTGGTGCACAAAGACATCGGGGCCGTTCTCTCGGGAAATAAAACCAAATCCCTTAGAATCGTTAAACCACTTAACTCTTCCTCTTTCCTTCATGAATGAGGAACCTCCTAAAATTTGTGACACTTATCCCGCCCCACGAGCAGGACCGCGAGAGCAGCCAGGCAAAAAAAAACGGGAAGGTATTTAGCATACCCTTCCGATCTTTGGCCAGGGCCCGCAGCCCTGCCTTCAGTCTGACATGCTATCTAC